>OIZU01000214.1_pt1 | contig 57838 bp, 52 predicted proteins | sample 1588661 | NCBI WGS metagenome assembly OIZU01 (sample SAMN03283257) | human gut metagenome | biome: human-associated habitat; material: feces | host: Homo sapiens | place: USA | collected 2013 | reverse complement strand
TGATATGCTTTTTCGATCATAGAGACGTCCGCCGAAGGATGGTACTTTCTGACTCGCTCGATCAGACTTTTATAGAGCAGTTCCGGATTCTGATAATCTTCCACATCCTTTACCGCATGACCATCTACGATCTCCAGTTTTTTATGTGTTGGTTCGATCAGCATCTCCTGCTGGATTCCGATATCATCTGCCATAGCCTTCCCTTCCTTCTCATTAGTTTCCCGGATACTGGATCACCGAGTCTACTTTGTATCCTTTCAGTCTTTCCCGTCCTTTTAAGCCCATCAGTTCGATCAGGCAGAGAACTTCTACAACCTCACCGCCAAGTCCTTCGATCAGTTTGATCATCGCTTCTGCCGTACCGCCTGTTGCCATCAGGTCGTCTACGATCACAACCTTGTCTCCCGGTTTGATCGAACGCTTGTGGATCTCGATCTCTGCACTTCCATATTCCAGATCATACTTGATCGATGCTGTCTCGCAAGGAAGCTTTCCTTTTTTACGGATCGGCACAAATGCCTTATGCAGATTATATGCAATCGGCATTCCGAAAATAAATCCTCTGGACTCCGGCCCGATCACGATATTGAAATCCACACCGTCAAGCTTATCCTGCAGTTCCTGAATGGAAAGCTGAAGTCCCTCCGGATCTTCGAGAATGCTGGTTACATCTCTGAAAATAATTCCTTTTTCCGGATAATCCGGAATGCTGACAACATATTCTTCAAGTTTTTTCATCTTTCTTCTCCACCTTACCTACAAATATATACAATATCTATTAGTATAGCATAAAATTGCTGTTTTTCAAATTATTTATAATTTTGGATCACAATCTGTGGTGTACGGACTCCCTGATACTCATTGATATCCGGATAATAGGTAAATGCCATAACAATTCCATGCCCGTGTCCGCGCAGCAGACACTCACAGGCAATATCTCCAAATTTTTCACGCACATATTCCACAAAGGTATTCACATCTCCAAAATATATGGCATCCATCCTTGTACCGTGAAGATCCTTCACCTGCAGCTTCAGCACATTTTTATTCTTACCAAGGATTCTCGCACTTTCCACCTGTACCTGTCTTTCCGCAAAGACCGGACGTGCATTTCCTTTGCCAAACGGTTCCAGAACCGCAAGCTCTCCGATAAATTTTTCATTGACACATTCAAACGGGAGCTGCATATCTATGGCAATCTTTTCATTCAGATCCTCTGGTGTGATCCCGGATTTTTCGTTGATCTCCTTACGGAACTGTTCCAGATTCTCCTCTGGCATGGAAAGACCTGCCGCCATCTTATGCCCGCCGAATTTTGACAACAGATGCTTTACACGGTTCAGTCCTTCATACATGTGCCATGTCTCGATCGATCTTCCTGAGCCCTTTAAACCTTCCGCACCCTTCGTCAGCACAAAGACCGGACGGTAATATTTTTCCCGGATCCTTCCTGCCACGATCCCGGCAAGGCTTTCATGACATTCCGGCAGGTAGACCACCAGCACGTCTGCATCCTTAAGTTCACTGTTCTCCACCTGGATAAACGCCTCTTCTACCGCCTGCGCCGTCATATCCTTCCGGCTGTCATTGAGTGCTTTCAGATCACCTGCCAGCAGATCCGCCTCCGCCACTTTCTTTGCCTCCAGAAGCTCCAGGGCACGCTTTGCCGTATCCAGTCTTCCACTGGCATTCATACACGGACCGATCACAAATCCAATGTGATACGGAGACAACTTATCTACATTCACACCAGTACATCCCATCAACGCCTTCAGGCCCAGATTCTCCGTCCGTTTCAGCATATCCAGTCCCTGTTTTACGAAAATACGGTTTTCGTCCACCAGATCCATAACATCACCGATCGTTGCGATCGCCACATTTTCCATCAGATAATCTGCATCTTCCGCATCCTTTCCCATAGCTTCCATCAGAGCCTCCACCAGCTTGTAAGCAACCGCAGCCCCGCACAGACCTTTGAACGGATAAGTACAGTCCTCCTGCTTCGGATCCACAACCGCATCTGCCTCCGGCAGAATATATCTTCGTTCCCCACCAATTTCCGTATATGGGACCTCATGATGATCCGTCACCACAACTGTCATTCCCATACTTTTTGCATAGGCGATCTCCTCTGCTGCCGCAATCCCGTTATCACAGGTAATGATCGTATCCACGTCGGCCTCCAGCGCCCGGTCGATCAGATTCCGGTTCAGGCCATACCCGTCCTTCATACGATCCGGAATGTCACTGTCCACATCAGCTCCGAGCATCCGGAATCCCTCCAGAAGAATATAGGTCGACTGGATTCCATCAATATCATAGTCTCCGATGATCCTGATTTTTACATTTTCTTTTATCTTTTCTCCAAGAACCGCTACTGCCTTGTCCATATCCTTCATCAGCATTCCATCGTACAGATCGGCGATCGTACCGTTTAAATATTTCTCGATCGCATCATCCCCGATCACATCCCGGTTTCTTATCAAAGAAGCCACTCGCGGACTGATATGGAATTTTTCACTGATATGCTGAAAATCCGCTCCTTTTCTCAGAAGTACCCAGTTCTCCATCTTCTCTTTTCCTTTCTTTGGTAGTCAGATAATACAAAGATGCCGGAGGATTCTCCCCCGACACCTCATTTTCTGTCAGTTATTTCTTTTTCGCTGCTTTTTTGCCGCTGATTTTTGTTTTCATTACATACCATAATGCACCTGTGATACATACAGATGAATATCCACCACCTGCAATACCAACCATAAGCGGTGCAGCAAATTCTTTGATCGAACTTACGCCCAGAATATACAGAACAGCTACCATAACAAATGTGGTAAATGTAGTATAAATACTTCTTGTCAGTGTGTAAGTGATACTTCTGTTGACAACATCCTTCAGATCATCATTTCTCTTCATCGTGCGAAGTTCTTCACGGATACGGTCAAAAATAACGATCGTTGCGTTGATAGAATATCCGAGGATTGTCAGCATACATGCGATAAATGTATTACCTACAGAAGTTCTTGCAACCGCATAGAATGTAAGGACAAATAAAAGGTCATGCAAAAGTGCAAGAACCGCACTGGATCCAAAACGTACATCTTTGAACCGGAACCAGATATAGATCAGCATACAGATTGCAGAAATAATAACTGCAACGATCGCATCCTGCCTCATTTCAGAACTTACAGTAGAACTGATATTCTCAGCCGTGATCGTAGATGCATCTACGCCGAAGTTCTCTGCAAGTGCATTGTTCAGCGCCTCTCTTTCATCCAGACTCAGTGTCTGTGTCTTGATGATGATCTGGTTGCTGTCTTTTACTTTCTGTGCCTGTACATTGTGATCGCCGGTTGTCTCTTCTACAACCGGAACAATCTTGGAATCAATCTCTTTGATCGAATAATCTTTGTCAAATGTTACAGTTGTTGAAGTACCACCTTTGAATTCCAGGCTGTAATTTAACGCACCGTTTCCTTTGGAAGACTGAACTCCCATCGTGATCAGACCAGCTGCGATCACAGCAATGGAAATCACAAAGAAGATTGCTTTCTTTCCAAGGAAATCGATCACCTTTCTCTCTTTTTTGAACTTCTTTGCGTAGAACTTTACATCACGAAGCCCGATTGCGTACAGAGAGAAAATGATCACTCTTGTGATGACAAGAGCAGTAAACATAGATACTACGATACCAAGCGCCAGTGTCTGTGCAAATCCTTTTACAGAACCGGATCCCTTGAACCACAATACAGCTGCGGCGATCAGAGTTGTCACGTTACCGTCAACGATCGCAGACATCGCTTTGTGGAAACCATTCTTCAGGGAAGTCTTGACGCTGATACCGGCTGTCACTTCCTCACGCACACGTGCAAAAATGATAACATTGGCATCCACCGCCATACCGATTCCAAGAATAATACCTGCAATACCCGGGAGGGTAAGCGTGATATTGAATGCATTTAAAAGGATAAGAACCAGCCCTGTATAAATCAGAAGTGCAAGCCCTGCCGCAAGACCCGGAATCAGGTAAACAATACACATAAATACAAAGATGATCGCAAGTCCGATCGCACCGGCCATTAAACTTGTTCTGATAGCATCTTCACCAAGCTGTGCCGCTACAACATTGGAACGGAGTTCTTCCAGTTCCAGCGAAAGACCACCTATTCGGATGGTAGAAGCAAGATTGTCTGCCGCTTCATAGCTCTCCATACCGGTAATAACGGCTTCTCCGCCTTCGATCGCCTGATTAACTCTTGGTGAACTGATTGTCTGTCCATCATAAATAATGGAAATCTGTTTTCCTACATTTGCTGCTGTTGCTTCTGCAAATTTGGTTGTTCCTTCTTTTGTAAGTTGCAGAGCTACAACATATTCTTTGTTCTTAGTCGTAGAGTTCTCCTGTGTCTGAGCCTCTGCATTTTTAACATCTGTTCCTTCAAGAACGGTATTGCCATCTGCATCCTGAAATACCAGTGATCCTGGTTTGCCAAGTTCTTCCAGAACTTTATTGGCATCAGATACACCCGGGATCTCGATGTTGATCCGGTCATCCCCTTCCTGATATACACTTGCTTCTGTACTGTACTGCTCTACACGCTTCTGCAGCTTGTAGATCGTATCCTTCATATCTTCTGCTGAAGGATTCTTGTCTTTCGTCTGATAGGTAATGCTGACACCACCGGCAAGGTCAAGACCAAGATTGATATTTCTTGCGGAACCTGTGTGGGAGGAACCAAATCCCTGCCAGCAGGTAAATCCAAGAAGTCCTAAAAGTGCAGCAATCAGAACAAGGCTTACTATTCCTTTACTCTTCTTCATGTCCAAGTCCCTTTCTTAGTTTTCGTCTGCCATTGCAGCCTTTATCATAATCGCGCATTCCACGCGCTTACGTTCCATCTCACAGCCCAGATCATAAGAATCATTTAATCCGTCTGCATACTTGTATGCGTTTGCCATACATCCACCACTGCAGTAGAATCTTGCAAAACATTTCTTGCATTTTTCTTTGGTATATACGTTACAGCAACGGAACTCATCTGCGATCTCCGGTCTTGTAATCCCTTCGTTTACATTTCCCATCAGGAAATCTTCATCACCTACAAACTGATGACACGGATAGAAATCTCCCCATGGTGTAACAGCAAGGTATTCGGTTCCCGAGCCACATCCGGACAGACGTTTGTACAGACAAGGTCCTCCTTCCAGGTCGATCATAAAGTGGAAGAAATTGAATCCTTCTCCCTTTTTATCTTTCTCGATAATATATCTTGCAAGCTTGTCATACTCATCAAAGATCTGCGGAAGATCTTCTTCCCGGATTGCATACGGATCAGATTCATCCCCGACAACCGGTTCGATCGACATCTGCTTGAAGCCAAGCTCTGCAAAATGCTTTACATCCTCTGAAAAATCCAGATTGTTTCTGGTAAATGTTCCACGGATATAGTAGCGCTCCTGATTACGTGAATCTGCAAGCTTCTGGAACTTCGGAACGATCAGATCATAGCTTCCTTTTCCATTTCTGAAAGGACGCATTCTGTCATTTACTTCCTTACGTCCGTCAAGACTGATGACCACGTTATCCATCTCTTTATTGATAAACTCCTGAATCTCATCATTCAGAAGCACTCCGTTCGTAGTTACTGTAAAGCGGAAGTGCTTGTCATGAAGCTTCTCCTGCTCTCTTCCGTATGCCACCAGGTCTTTTACAACCTGCCAGTTCATAAGCGGCTCCCCGCCAAAGAAATCAACTTCCAGATTCCTTCTTGTTCCGGAATTGGCGATCAGAAAATCCAGGGCTTTCTTACCAACTTCATAAGTCATAAGCGCCCTTCTTCCGTGATACTCTCCTTCTTCTGCGAAACAGTATTTGCAGGCAAGATTGCAGTCGTGTGCGATATGCAGGCAGAGTGCCTTCACAACTGTCTTACGCTTGATAACCTCCCCGATAAAAGGTTCATATGTATCAACAACAAAAAGCTGTCCATTCTCTGTCAGCTCTGTCACATCATCCAATATATCTCTGAGTTCTTCTTCGGAATATTTCCCTTCCAGCTCATCTTTCAGCTGGTTCCATGTACTTTCTTCTTTCAGTGTCTGCACTGTCTGATTCTCGTTCATACGGTTCAGACATGCAATAACCTCGTACCCCGGCTCGTCCACTACATGAACGCATCCGCTGTTGACATCAAGTACAATATTATATCCATTGTTCTGGTACTGATGAATCACAACCGGTACCCCTTTCTATCCTTATTTTTCAAATTTTTCCTCATACGTCAAATGACAGCGGCTTTAAAGCCGCTGCCTGCTTGTCATACTTATTCACTGCACTTACAAATATCTCTTATTTGCTGTGTTCGCAAGTCTGATTTCCTACTGTACAAGAAGTCTTGCATGCTGACTGACAGGATGTCTGGCATTCTCCGCATCCGCCCTTCTTTACTGTATTGTTCAGAGTCTGTGTATTCAATGTTTTAATGTGTTTCATTGTAAGATCCTCCTTCTTTGCTCATTATGTGATACAGTATAGCACATGTCCCTTGATACCGTCAACGCAAAAATTACATCTCCGCCCCTTCAGGACACCATACCACCGAGCATTCCGCCTGCCCCACAGAGGATCCAGGCGATCATCATCTGCATTCCACCCTGCACGCTCCGGTAGATCCCTGCTGAAATTGCAAACAGTAGCAGAAAATAGAGCATTCCAAGCATAAATCCTCGCAGGAATTTCCTTGTCTTCCCCATTTTTCCCATGACAAATCCACCGGCAAATGTGGAAATTATGTAAACCGCAAGGATCCCGATCCGGACGGTTTTCTCGCTTAAGTCAAACTTATACAGCCCAAAGGACAGTCCGAGCAGCATCAGCATCGTAAGAAAGTAAGAAAGTATCAGTGCTTTCACAAGTCTTGTAAAATGGATATTTTCAAACAGCTTTTTTTCCATAAGAACCCCTCCCGTCCTTTTATACTATGAGAGATTCTTATGAAATATTCCTTTACTGTTCCATCTGTCGTCCCAGAAATCCTGCTGCGCAAAGTGCCATCTTCTGTTCCAGCTCACCGGGTTTTTTCCTGCCGTCCTTTGCCAGAATCACGACAGAACCGATCGCATCTCCGGCGCAGATGATCGGACTTACCACCTGCCATTTCAGTTCTGCATTCTGTCCCGACACGATGACCGTGAACTTCCGCTCCATAGAGGATGCCAGAAACTGCTCCCTTCTTGCGATCACTTCCGCAAGTTGTCTTGTGATCAGCTGCTCCTGAAATTCTTTCTTCCCCGGTCCTGCTGCTGCGATCACCTGATCTGTATCCGTGATACACACCAGATATCCAAGCGTCTGCGCCAGACTTTCTGCATATTGGTCTGCAAAATTTCCCATTTCCCCAAGCGGTGAGTATTTTTTTAGAATGATTTCTCCTTCCCGGTCGGTGAAAATTTCAAGTGCATCACCCTCACGGATACGGAGCGTGCGCCTGATTTCCTTCGGAACGACAATTCTGCCAAGATCATCGATCCGGCGGACAATTCCTGTAGCTTTCATATTGATTCTATTCCTCCTGTGTTCCACATGTTTTCCATATTTTATTCGATATGGGTAGTATGTGGAAAAACGCAGAATTTTATTACTCCGTATCCCTGAAATCTTTATTTATAATATCTTTCTTCGATCATATCCAGAAAATCCTGGTTTAAATAGTCTTCCATCTTTTTAAATGTTTCTTCGTTGCGAATCAGTCTTCCCGGCTCCTGATATTCTACCCACGCCATTGCACACCATGTAATTCCCCTGAAACACGTGATCGGAATAAAAATGTTCAGACGTTCTTCGATTCCACTCACATCAAATCTTCCATTTACCGCCTGGATATATTTTCTTGTAAAATCAGTCATCTCTTCTTCTGTCAGAATCACATCTGTTTTCCAGAAGGTTGTCGTCGGTGCAAGAAAATGCCCCAGATCCTGAACCGGATCCCCATAAAGCGGCTTTTCCCAGTCAATCAGATAATTTTCTTTTCCTGCACCATTCATCAGAAAATTTCCGGAATTCAGTTCTGTGTTAATACAGCATCTGTATCCATCATAATCCCGTATCGCATTGATCTTCTCCTGTCCCAGTTCCAGAAGACGCCGAATCTGTACCTTTTTCTTTTCTTCTCCCAGATCAGAGTTGTAGTATGTCTGCACCATCTGATTGCATTCATCCAGAATCGCCTGCAGCGGATTCGCCGGCGATATCAGTCCATCCGTATCATTCACCGGAACACTGTGGATATCCGCAAGACATTCTGCCGCTTCCATCAGATTCTTCCTGTAATCCAGTGCACTTCCTTCCAGAAATTCCATAACCATTACTCCATATGGCAATTCCTTCTTACTTCCATCTACAAAAACCGGCACCGGTGTCCGCCCGGAATCCTTCAGAAGCTCCAATGCATGATATTCGTATTCAATCTGCTTTTCCAGATGCATCTGACTTCCCGTATTAACACGAAGTACCAGTTTCTTCCCAGTCAGCGGATGCACAAACCAGTAATTGATGTTATATTCTCCCTGCGCAAGTGGCTGATAGGCGATCTGCACTTTCTTCTGCTGCTCTTTTCCGATCCCGATTCCTTCCAGATACTGCGCTGTCTGTACATATTCTTTTAATCCCTGAATTCTTTCCATCTTATTCTCCCAGCCTTCCCCACTGTTTATCTTTTTCGCTCATTCTGTATGGCACATCAAGCTCTGGCCATGCAATATGGATTGTCGGATCATCCCAGGCAATCCCTCCTTCATCATCTGGATGATAAAAATCCGTACATTTATAACAGAAGTCTGCCTGCTCACTCAAAACCAGGAATCCATGTGCAAATCCCTCCGGAATGTAAAACTGCTTTTTATTTTCTTCCGACAGCACGATCCCATACCATTTTCCATAAGTAGCACTTCCCGTTCTGATATCCACTGCCACGTCAAACACAGTTCCCCGTATTACGCGTATCAGCTTTCCCTGCGGATATTTCTTCTGATAATGAAGACCCCTCAGTACTGCTTTTCCGGAAGAGGACTGGTTATCCTGTACAAAGTTCATCGTAAATCCGGCTTCTTCCATGTCCTTCTGATTATAAGTTTCCATAAAGTATCCCCGCAGATCGCCATGCACTGCCGGCTCAATCACACAGAGTCCTTCTATTCCACCTACATTTTTTTCTACTTTTATCTGTCCCATTTTCCTTTTATCCTTTTCTCTCTGCAAGAACTTCCTGCAAATATCTCTCCAGCGCATTCTTCCAGACCGGCAGTGGCTGAAATCCTTCTTCACAAATCCTTTTTCTGTCAAGTCTGCTGTTAAACGGTCTTGCCGCTTTTGAAATTCCGTATTCTGCTGTCGTAACCGGAATCACTTTTACATCTGCATATTCTTTTTCACCAAGCTTCACAGCCTGTGCGAAGATTTCTTTTGCAAAATCATACCAACTGACATATTTTCCTTCATTAGTCACATGATAGATCCCATATCGCTTTGTCACCGACAGATCTGCAAGAAATTTTGCAAGATCTGCTGTGTAAGTCGGCGTTCCAATCTGATCACATACCACTCGAAGTTCCTTCCGTCTTTTCCCCAGCTCCAGCATGGTCTTCACAAAATTATTCCCGTTTTTCCCGAATACCCAGGCAATCCGCACAATAAAATACTCTTTCAGTTCTGCTTTCACTGCCTGTTCACCCTGTAATTTCGTTTCACCGTATCGGTTCAGCGGCGAAAACTCCTCACAATCCGGTTCCCACGGTCTGCTCCCCTGTCCACCAAACACATAGTCTGTACTGATATAAACCATTTTAGCATGAATTTTCTGGCAGGCGAATGCAAGATTTGCTGTGCCCTTTCCATTAACTTCCCATACTTTTTCATAGTTTTCCGGCTCTTCTGCCGCATCCACCGCCGTCCACGCCGCACAGTGGATCACAATATCCGGTTTGAGCCTTTCCAGAACTGCCATAACACCCCCCGCATCCGTGATATCCATCTGCACATAGCGCTCTGAAACTTCTCTTTTTTTCGTAACGCTTCCAATCACTTCATAACCCCGGCTGTCCAATTCACGCATAACATCCTTCCCCAACTGTCCGGCGGCACCTGTTACCAAAAACTTTAGCATTTTATTTTCATTTCCTTTTCTACAATAGGTTCCCACCATTCCCGGTGCTTCAGATACCATTCGATAGTTCTCTTAATGCCATCTGCAAAAGAAGTCTCCGGGATCCAGCCAAGTTCTCTATGAATCTTTGTAGGATCGATTGCATATCTCCTATCATGCCCTTTCCGGTCCTCTACATAAGTGATCAGATCTTCCGATTTTCCAAGTTCTTTACATATCAGCTTCACAATATCGATGTTTTTCATTTCGTTGTGACCGCCGACATTGTAAATTTCCCCTTCTTTCCCCTGACGTAGGATCAGATCGATTGCCCGGCAGTGATCCTTTACATAAAGCCAGTCGCGCACATTTTTTCCATCACCATAAACCGGAAGCGGCTGGTCATGAAGTGCTTCAACGATCATGAGCGGAATCAGCTTTTCCGGCAGATGATAGGGTCCATAATTGTTAGAACAGCGACTGATCGTCACCGGAAGTCCATACGTTCTGTGATAGGACTGTACCAGAAGATCTGCCGCTGCCTTGGATGCACTGTACGGACTGCTCGTATGGATCGGTGTCTCTTCTGTAAAAAACAGATCCGGCCGTTCAAGCGGAAGATCCCCATACACCTCATCCGTAGAAACCTGATGATAACGCCGGATTCCATATTTCCGGCACGCATCCATCAGAACTGCTGTTCCTTTTATATTGGTATCCAGAAAGACTTCCGGATCTTCGATCGACCGGTCTACATGACTTTCTGCTGCAAAGTTAACCACGATATCCGGCTGCTCTTCCTCAAATAACCGGTACACTGCCACCCGGTCTGTCACCGATGCTTTCACAAACCGAAAGAGTGGATTTTTCATCGCCTGTTCCAGTGTTGACAAATGTCCTGCATAAGTCAGTGCATCCAGACAGATGATCCGATCCCCGGGATACTTTTCCATCATATAATAAATAAAGTTGCTGCCAATAAATCCGGCGCCGCCGGTAACAATGATTTTCATAAACTCTCTCCCCTGTCTAAAACAGATTCTCTCTGAACTTTCCTTCTGCTACGTCATGCAAATATTGTCCATACTGATTCTGTCTGTATTTTTCACAGACTTCCAGCAGTGCGTTTCTGGAAATCCAGCCATTCAGATAGGCAATTTCTTCCAGACATCCAATTTTCCGGTGCTGATGAGTCTCTACCGTCTTCACAAAATTAGTCGCATCTGTCAGACTCTCATGGGTGCCCGCATCCAGCCAGGTAAAGCCCTGACCCAGAAGCTCTACCCGAAGTCTTCCCTGCTCCAGATAGATCCGGTTAAGATCCGTGATCTCCAGCTCCCCACGTCTGCTTGGCTTTAACTGTCCTGCATAATCGCTCACCCGGTTATCATAAAAATACAGACCTGTCACACAGTAATTACTTTTCGGATGTTCGGGTTTTTCCTCAATGGAAACCGCCTTGCCCTTTTCATCAAATTCCACGATACCAAACCGTTCCGGATCATCCACATAATATCCAAATATGGTTGCACCGTCTCCTCTCTCCGCTGCTTTTACCGCTTCTAAAAGGCGTTTCTTAAGCCCATGCCCGGCAAACAGATTATCCCCCAGGATCATTGCCGCCGCATCATTGCCAATAAATTTTTTTCCTATTATGAACGCCTGCGCAAGACCTTCCGGTCTTTCCTGCACCGCATAGGTTAATTCGATGCCGAACTGATGCCCGTCCCCGAAAAGTTCTTCAAATCTCGGTGTATCCTGTGGCGTACTGATGATCAGGATCTCCCGGATCCCCGCACTCATAAGAACCGACAACGGATAGTAGATCATCGGCTTATCATACACAGGTAAAAGCTGCTTGGATGTCACCATCGTAAGTGGATAGAGACGGGTTCCTGATCCGCCTGCCAAAATAATTCCCTTCATTTTCATATCCCCATTTTTCATTTTTATCCTTTTATTCTACCACGAAACAGCAGTTAGTTTAATAAAATCTCTCAATTATACCTATAGATTTTATCTATTCCGTTTTTATATATAGATTAAAACAATTATGAAATTTTTGTGAAAACTGTTACAATGTAATCGTAACCTAATTTTGAGAGTAAGGAGGAAAAATGAAAAGAAAATTATTACCAGTATTTCTGTCTTTCGCATTACTTGCGAACGGCTCTCTGACAGCTTTTGCCGCTGATCCGGTTGCTGATGCCGTTACAGAAAGTGATGTGCAGACTACTGTTTCAGAAAATCAAGAAAACCAGGAAGAAGTAACAGTTCCTGAAGGGGAAACTTCTGAAGAAGAAGCTTCGGATGAAGCTGATGATTCTAAAGAAACTTCGGATGTTATTACTGATATCGCTGGTCGCTACACAGAACTTGGCACAGATGGTAATCCTATAGACGGATCAAAAGCCATCGAAAATGCAAAAGCCGGCTCTGGTGTTATCGTAGATGTACGCACACCTGAAAACTACAACAAGGGACATATTGAAGGTTCTATTTCTGCACCAGTATTTACTTCAGATGGTGTTGTTAAGCGTTCCGATGAACCTACCGCTGTAGCTTTCACAGAAACTGTAACCGGAAATTCCGTTCTTGAAGGAAAAGAAATCTATGTTCTCTGCAACAGTGGAAACGCAGGTGCAAAAGCTGCTACCGTTTTATTAAACGCTGCAGGATATTATCTTGACAACATTCACACTATTACTTACGGAGCAACAGGCCTTGAAGTACGCTACGCTTTCCTTGGAACAAACAACGCTGTAACCGGTGCTGAAGCCGTAGCTGCTGTTGATTCATCTGATGTAGTAATCATCGATGTTCGTACAACAGAAAACTATGCAAAGGGACATCTGAAGAATTCTATTTCTCTTCCTTTGTTCTATATTGATGAAAAAGGTGAGCCGGCAATTGCAGAAACTAATAAGGATTCTTATGCCGTTTCTTTCGCTGACTATGTAAAAGCCAACATTTCCACTTTCACAGGCAAAAAAGTATACGTTCTCTGCAACAGTGGTTCAAGAGGTGCAAGAGCCGCTACTGCTTTACTTGCAGACAACGGTGTTGACAAAAACACGATCTATACCATCACCGGTGGTGCGAAAGATGAAACTGTAAAAAATGCTTTCGTAACTGTAGATGGTTACAAATTTGTATCCGGAAACGATGCTATTACAGCTGCAAAAGAAGGAACTGCATATGTCATTGATGTGCGTTCTACAAAAGCACAGGCTAAAACAGGCACTCTGAAAGGATCCATTTCACAGTCTCTGTTTGACGCCGACAACAAACTTGACACAGCTGAGGCTGAAGCACTTGAAAAAGCTTTCAAAGAAGAAATTCCTTCCAAAATAACAGAAGACAAACCAATCTACATCATCTGCAACAGTGGTGCAAGAGGGGCTCAGAAAGCAACCAAACTTCTTGGAGAACTTGGCTATAACACAAGCACTAAGGAAGATGGAAAAGTATACACTATCACAAACGGTGCAAAAGGCCTGGAACTCCTGTACGCAATGTCAGGAACAGATGGAAATGCTGTAGACGGAAAAACAGCTGTTGCTGCTGTTGGAAAAGACGATGTAGCAATCCTTGATGTTCGTGCAACAGGCAACTATGGTGCCGGACATTTGAAAGGTTCTATCTCAACACCAGTATTTAATGCTGATGGTGTTGCAAAAACTACAGATGACCAGCTTTCCAAAGATTTCACAAAATACGTAACAGACAACAAAGCCACTCTTGAGAAAAAAGATCTCTATCTTCTCTGTAACAGTGGTGCAAGTGGTGCAAGAGCTGCTACTGCTTTATTAAAAGCTGCCGGATATGATCTTGCAAAAGTTCATACCATCACTGGTGGTGCAAAAAATGAAGATGTAAAAGCTGCTTCCATTTATGTATCTGATACTCATGTGATCAACAAAATGTCTGATACAAAGAATTACCTGATCCTTGATGTACGTTCTACAGAATCTTACACCAAAGGACACTTAAAGGGATCCCTTTCCCTTCCACTTTTCGACAAAGACAACAACCTTCCGGATGATCTTGCAAAAGCATTTACAGAATATGTAGCTGCTCACAAAGCAGATTTTGAAGGAAAAACAATTTATGTTCTTTGCAACAGTGGTGCAAGAGGTGCTGCAAAAGCAACTCAGCTTCTCAAAGAAGCCGGAATCACAAATGTATTCACCATCGAAAATGGTGCAAAGAGTGAAGTGATCAAGAAACATTTTGTAACAGATCCTGTTGTTGATCCTGATACAAAGAAAGACAACAATAGCAAAGGTAACGGTAATAGCCAGAATACAAATAAGACCGCTACTGCTGCTACAACAAAGACAGGAGATACCGCTCCTATCGCTGCACTTGCAGTTGCAATGCTCGCTGCTCTTGGCGCAATCGTTGCATTCGGTAAGAAAAAAATTGTAAAATAATAATTATTCCCAAAAAGGTTACAAAATCGGGACGCTGACTAAATTGCCAACGTCCCGATTTTTCAAATTCATTCATATTCATACGATGTTCAGATCTCGTTGATCTGCTTCTCTTTATTTCTCCAGATCTCCTTCCACACACCATCTGTAGAAAGATTCGTCATAGTTCTCTGAATTTTCAAAGCCACACATTTCCATTACAAGTTGCATATAAGCTGAACGGATTCCTCCGGTACAGTAAGTAATAATATGATCCTCTTTTGAAAGTCCTGCATCTTCAAACATCTTTGTCAGATCTTCATTACTCTTTAATGTACTGTCACTGTTAAACAAATCCGTATAACGGATCTGGATTGCCCCCGGAAGATGTCCCCCATTTGCCTCCCCATACATTGTCTTTCCATTGTATTCTTTATCTGTACGGGTATCTACGATTTTACAGTCGTCATAAATTTCCTTCAACTCATCCGTATTGATCACATGGGTTTCATCAATAGAATCAATTTCTACCGATACCGGTTTTGGCTCTGCTGCTCCTTTGACAGTCTCAACTCCTGCTGCTTTCAGTGCTTTGATCCCGCCATCTACGATTTTTACATCCTCATAGCCTGCCGCAATCAGCTCCCATGCAATCCTGCCATCTTCTCCCCAGCCTTTCTCCGCATTTGAAAAAAGCACGATTTCCTTATCTTTTGCCAGCCCAAGCTCTCCTAATCTTTCGCTCAAGCGCTTTGTATCAAGGATACATCCCCAGTTTGCATCTCCCGCTTCCCCGTCTTCACAGGTTGCCAGATACTGCCATGTCGTTGCCACTGCACCTTTTACAGTACCTTTTTTCGCCTCATCTTCACCTCTTGCATCCACTACGATGATATCGTCCAGATTTTCTTTCACATAGTCGGCGGTTACTACATACTTTCCTTCAAATGGTTCACTGCTGTCTGATGCCGAATTCTTTGCACCACATCCTGAAAGTGATGAAATCACAAGAATTCCTGCAAGAAATAATGCTGTTCTTTTCATAATCTTTTCTCCTCGTCTAATCTTCTTTCTTCTAACTATAACATATCTGCAATCTATTCACTAATTGATTGTCCTTATCCCGGATTAAGTATATTTATCTTTTCTATAAATCACTTTTTCAGCAGACGCATGATTTTTCTCATCGGTTCTGTTATTTTCCAGCTGGTTGAATTTGCATATGTCTGGATCATTTCATCCTGCTCCCTGATCTTATCCTCATATTTCTTAAGCTGCCCTGTTTTCTGTTCCATCCGTCTGCCAAGTTCATCCAGCTGTTCTTCATAATGCGCGGCCTGCCTTCGCTGTCCTTCTATATATTCCTGCTGCTGTTCAATCGCTGCATTTTGTTTTTCAAGCTGTTCTTTCTGCTGCCCAATATACTCATCTTTCTGTCTGAGAATATCTTTATAATACGCCAGTTGCTGGCTTCCTTCTTCAATTTCGCTTATCAGCCATGGTGTCTTATACATATGTTCCCCGTTCCACTGATACAGATCAAAAATATCCAGATGAAAATGCTCTCTTAAAGTCTCCATTGCATTTGCTTCTCTCATAGTCTGCCCCAGCATTTCCATCCCTGCTGCTTTCAGTCCCGGTACTTCCTCTATACATTTCATCAACCAGAATGCTTTTTCAAATTCCAGCTGTAAATGTGATACAGAATCCGGATTTCGGAAATCTTCCCGGAAAAACTGACAAAATTTTTCATCCGTCATCGATTCAACACAATTTTTCCGGATCATGACAGATTCATTAAATGCGCGGACTGAATTTTCTCTTGTTGACATACTGATCTGTTTCTTTCCTTTTATATCCCATTGAAAACGGATCAGTCTTTCTTCCAGAACCGTGATCTCTGCTTCACTTACAATCCGAAGCCACAGATCATAATCTGCCAGCTGACGATACAAAAGATTGAAATATCCGATCTTATCCAATACAGATTTTCTGACCAGAGCAGAGGGATGACAAAGAAAATTTCCAGATTGCAGAAGCATATGCAGATATTCTTTCCGTGTCGAACACTTCCTGTCAAAAAGCTCTGCCATATCCCTGCATTCTTCCGACAGATCATTGCCACTTTCATCAACCAGATATACTCTCGTAAAACACGCACCGAGCATCCGATTCTCTTCCATAACCGCCACCTGCTTTTCCAGCTTGTCCGGCAGCCATGCATCATCGCTATTCATAAATGCCACGTAATCTCCATGGCAGTAATCAAGCCCCTTATTTGCCGCATAACAGTAAAATGAATTCCGATCCAGTTTAAAATATCTGATCCGTGGATCCTGATAGCTTTTTATCAGTTCTTCTGTTCCATCGGTCGATCCGTCATCTACGATGACAAATTCGAAATCAGGGTACGTCTGACAAAGGACGCTGTCAACCGCCTGTTTCAGGCAAAACCTCCGGTTATAAGTACACATCAAAACACTAACCATTATTCTACATCTCCAACAACAGCCCATCTCCAGAATGACTGATCATAATTGTATGTATGTTCAAATCCACACATTTCCATTACCAGCTGTGTATATGCCGAACGGATTCCTCCTGTACAATAAGTGACGATCTCATCATCTTTAGACAGTCCGGCATCCTCAAACATTTTTGTCAGTTCTTCATTGGATTTCAGATATCCTGCATCATCGAACAGATCTGTGTACCGGATATGAATTGCTCCCGGAAGGTGTCCTCCCTTTGCTTCATCATACAGAATTGCTCCATCATATTCTTCATCGGTACGCACATCCACAATTTTGTACTCGTCATAATTCTTCTGTAATTCTTCGGTTGTCATCACATGGGAATAATCAATTTCATCGATTTTTACTTCTGCCGGTTCCGGCTTGGATGCAAGAAACTGTGTCTTAATTCCACTATCTTTCAACGCCTTCCATCCGCCATCTACCATCTTCACATCTTCATATCCGACCGCTCGGAGTTCCCAGAGAAGTCTCGCATCATCTCCCCATCCGTCTAAGGTCTCACCGATCAGAATAATTTCTTTATCCTTTGTAATTCCAAGATTGCCAAGAGTCTCTTCCAGCTGTGCAGGCTCCTGTATGCACCCCCATTTCTCATCTCCCTGTTTTCCTTCTGTAATACTCCAGTCCTGCCATACCGTCGCAATTGCACCTTTTACAGTTCCAAGGATTGCCTTTTTTTCTCCTCTTCCATCTACAAACAACGTATTTTCATCTCCAACCTTGCTGATTGCATACTCCGGCTCAATGATCCACTCTCCCACAAAATGATTTTCATCAGCTTTCTCTGCCGTACTTTCTGTCTTCTGTTTCTGTCCACATCCTGTCAGACCAATCGCTGCAACAAGTAATACACTGCATAACCACTTTGCTCTTTTTCTCATTTCCTTTTTCCTCCTTTAATCATCACCGTAATAGTAATCTTCCTCATAGTAATCCGGTGGTGCTTCTGTATCCGGCTGCTGCGGTTCTGTCACCGTCAGTGAACCAGTGCTACTGTCTTCGGATGTACCACCAGAATCCGTTCCTGTATTTCCATCTTCCGTTACTTTTATATTTGTTTCTGTATGATTTGTTTCCTCAGATGTCTTATCTTCCGATTTTTCATCCTCTTTTTCAGTTTCGTCTGCTTCCTCATATTTTCCACTGGAAAGCGCATCGTTTATTTCATCATCAATTCCTTTTACCGTCCCGGATACCTGATAATCTGTATCTCCAAACAGGAACTGATGTACCTCGGCAACATTGGATGCCAGTGTATCTGCAATTTCTGTACTTCCCACTCCAGAAAGCATTTTGGAATATCTTACATTTGGAAATCCAAGTGTTTCACCTACTTTATATTTTTGAAAATCTTTCGCATAATTCAGAATTTCAGTAAAAGAAAAATTGGTTGCAATCTGTGGAAAAACACTGTCAGCAATCTTATTGATCGTCGTCAGATCCATCTGCTGCAGCTTCTGCATAATATTCAGAAGGACGATTCTCTGACGCACTGTACGCTGCGCATCTCCGCCATCTGTATAACGAATTCTCGCATACGAAACCGCCTGTACTCCATCCAGATGATAGGTTCCTCCGACCTCCGGTTCAATCTTCTTATAACTTTTTCCGGTTACTTCAGAAGTCTCTACACAATAGTTGTTCATATGGACTACTTCTGCATCAGTCAGTTCCAAATCCATTCCTCCCACCGCATCAATCACATCGACTAAAGCATTAAAATTCACAGATACATATTTCTCAATATTCATATCCATATTCTCATTCAGAAGTGCAACACCCCCGTCCGGCCCGAAATAGGAATAGGCAGCATTCGCCTTATTATAGCTTCCATCTTTCAGCCGCATAAAAGTATCACGATACACCGATACCATCTTCACCTCATAAGTTTCCTGATTCAGACTTACAATCATGATCGTATCACTGCGGTTTCCTTTATCCAGTGAACCGTCCCTAGAATCCAGTCCGAATACTGCCACATTCAGGTATCCACTCTTATGTTCCACCTCTTCTGTAATCGATTCCTTCAGTGTTTCTTTTTTTACTTCGATTTTCTGGATTTTGTTCACTTTGCTGGCAGCATAACCAAATACGGCACCTGCCATCCCCAGAACAAGAATCAGCATCATGCAAATGATCCCAATAATCTTTTTCTTCCACGACCATCCTGCTATTTTTTTAAGCATCCTCATCACTCCTTTCTATCCAGTAATTGCGATTCAATGTCAGTTTCATGATGAGACTTTCCGGTAATCGTCCGTAATGTTTTCCCATCTGGTAGCCCAGATATTTGCACCCGCTTTCCACAAACAGCTGCATAATCTGCAAATATTTTCTTTCTTTTAATAGCTTTTTCACAAGTGTGCAAATCAGGTGCATGCCTTCTTTTTCTGACTTTACTTTTCCAAATATTTCCGGATGACATGCCTGCGATACCCCCTGATCAAAATTTCTCCTTATCAGCTCTCTGTAAGTATACTCATGAGAATGTATCACCCGTGCATCTGCTTTATAAATAATCTTCCATCCACTTCGGACTGCTCCTGCCGCAAAGATCAGATCTTCATTGAAGATGACCGGATATGGAAATCCTCCCAGCTCCAGATAGGTTTCTTTCCGGTAAGCAGCGCACACATTGGAGCAAAAATAAGTTTTTATTCCAAGCTCTGGCAGATCCTTCTGCGATTTCATCCGGCTTCTGTTCGGATAATTAAATGTTCTTGTATATCGTTCCAGCAGAGGGCTTTTCTTCTCCGGTATCTGTCTGGCATAAGCTGCCACAGCATCCGGATGTTCCTTTAATGCTTCTGAAAGCTTTTCCAAAAGAAACAGATCTGCCGGAACTGCATCCTGGGTCATCATAACCACAATATCTGCATCCGACATCCGAATCCCCAGATCTCTGGTTCTTCCATGATCAAATTCTTTTTCCAGAATCGGAATCTCTGTAACGGAAACCCTGTCTTTACAAACCGAAACATCCAGCTTTATCCCATCTCTGGTATGCAGCAGAATAATTTGTTCTGGAAGATATGTCTGTCTGCTAAGTCCATATAATACTTTATGTAGTTTTTCTGTCGGTCTGTAGACCGGTATGATCACATCTATCTTCATCTTCCGTTAAAAAACCCTTTAAAAAATGTCAGAACCAATATTTTCAAATCAAGTCCCATTGTCCAGTTTTCAATATAGTAAAGATCATATTCGATCCGCTTCTCAATGGAAGTGTCTCCACGGTATCCATTAATCTGCGCCCAGCCAGTCATTCCCGGACGCACCTGATGTTTTACCATATAACGTGGAATTTCATCCCGGAACTTTTGCACAAACTGTGGCCTTTCCGGTCTTGGCCCTACCAGACTCATCTCTCCTTTCAGCACATTAAAAAGCTGCGGCAGTTCATCAATACTCGTCCTGCGGATCAGCTTTCCAACCGGTGTAACCCTCGGATCATTCCTGGTAGACCATTCTGTTTTTTCCTCTTCTTCATCCTGCATGATCATAGACCGAAATTTGTACATATAAAACACCTGATTATGCAGTCCAACTCTTTCCTGCCGGTAGATCACACTTCCTTCCTCTGTAAAGGCAACCACCATCGCAGTAAGCAGCATGACCGGTGAAAAAAGGATGATTGCAACCATTGCTCCAATCAGATCGACTGCCCTCTTTGCCGCTCTGTTTCGCATGATATTCAGCGGAACTCTGCGGACATGGATCACCGGAATCCCCTGCACATCCTCAATATAAGGTCTGGTAGAAATCACCTTTCCAAAATCAGGAATCATTTTCGTGTGCACCCCTGCCTTCTCACAGACATCCACAATCCGCTCCAGTTTCCCATAATCCTCTGCACGAAGCGCGATCACAACCTCATCCAGTTCATTCTCCTCCAGTATTCTTTCCAGTTTCTCTTCATCTTTCAGATGGGCAAACACATGATATCCCCACTTTGGATTCTGTCTTAGTTTGTCCATATACTTTTCTGCCGCCTGACTCTCTCCGATCATAAGAATATGTTTCTGATTCCGTCCCTGCTTTCGCATTTTCCACAAGATTGTGCGAATCAGATATCTAGAAGCAAATTCCAGCGAGATGTTTATAAAAAAGAAAATACACAGCATCTGTCTTGAAAAATGCTCCTGCTTTATAAAATAAAGTACCACGATAAAGATCATAAATCCAATTCCATTGGCACGGATGATATCCCACAGCTCCTTACGGTAACTTTTTACCCTCCTCGGCATATAAAGCTGAAAAATACTATACAAAAGCAGATATCCAGGAATTATAAAAAACAGAGCTGAAAAATACGTTTTCGCCGGCAGGATTCCTGCATCCTGCACAAAAATCACGCTCCTGAATCTCAGATACCATGAGAAAAGATATGCGGCAGCAATAATTCCTGCATCCACACATACCTGCGCTTTATTTAACATTCGCTGATTGTTCTTTATCAAAATACCACCATCTTTTCTCTATCCATCTTCTTTTTCACGCAAAGAATAATCACACTTCACCAGCGTAAGATTGGGATTGTACATCGGATCTCCTTTTTCCATGATTTCAGACCAGGTCCGGCGTACATAATTAATCTCACACTGATATCTTCTGATCTTTTCCTCATTATCCTCTGCACCTCTCGATCTGGATTCATAATGATACAGTTCTACATAAGGGTCATATACTACAAGATATCCACATCTGCGTACCTTCAGACAGAAATCAATATCATTGAACGCCACTGCAAGCCGCTCCTCAAATCCACCCACTTCTTCATATACGGAACGTTTTACCATCATACATGCTGCTGTCACCGCTGACAGATCCTGCTGGGTACTTGCTTTGTGCAGATACCCGGAATAACCTTTTGGAAGTCCCCGGAACATATTACCGGCAATTCCCCTAATCCCAACAACGACTCCTGCATGCTGTACCTGACCACCCGGATAATAAAGCTTTGCTCCGACAATCCCGACTTCCTTTCTCTGGCAGTTCGCAAGCATTTCTTCCAGCCAGTCCTTTCCGATCACTTCCGTATCATTATTCAGAAGTACCAGATATTCTCCACTGGTCTGTCTTACTGCGAAATTATTGATTGCCGAATAATTAAATGGGCCCTCCCATCTCAGGATTCGAATATGGTCCGATTTTATTTTATCATAGTAAGCAAATGTTTCTGTCTTTTCACTGTTATTTTCAATAATCGTAATCTCATAATTCTTATAAGTCGATCCGGAAATGGACTGCAGGCATTTCTCCAAATCTTTTACATGATCTTTATTTGGAATCAGAATGGAAATCATCGGATTTCCCTGCACCTTATACTGGACACGATAAAACCCTCTGTCCAGTTCCGGCAAAACTTCTGCCTGTTCACCGCATCTCGTAAGATGGGCTTCTATGGCACGCTGTCCAGCCTCAAATGCATAAGCTTTACTGATCGGATTGTCCGCAGTAGAAACCTGATGTACCCTCCAATGATAAAGAATCCGCGGCACATGCGCCGTTATCGTTTTTTCCACACACCTGAAAACCAGATCGTAATCCTGCGCTCCGTCAAATTCACTTCTTAGTCCACCAACTTCTTCGATCAAACTTTTTCTTATCACACAAAAATGACAGATATAATTATTTGCCCGCAACAGATCCAGATTGAAATCCGGTTTAAAATGCGGCTGAAAATGTTTTTTCAGATCTGCTGTCACTTTGTCCTCATCGGAATAAAGAAGTCCGGTCTCCGGATATTCATTCAGTTTCTTTACCATCTCATACAATGCATCTGGCGCAAGCAGATCATCCTGATCCAGAAAACCAATATAGGTTCCGGCAACTTCCTTTATCGCTGCATTTGTATTTTCAGAAATTCCTCTGTTTTCACGCATTCCGATCAGACGGACAGTTTTTCCTTTAAACACATCCTCTTCGAGAATTTCTTCTATTCTACGTCTCTCTTCATCCGGAACAGCCATACAGAGTTCCCAGTTTTTATAAGTCTGCCGGCATACCGACAAAAGCATCTGTCTCAAAAACTCTTCCGGTGCCTGATATACCGGAACGACAATACTGATCAGAGGTGCATACGAAAACGCTTCCTGTCTTTGTCTTTCCAGTTCTTCTTTTGTCCGCCTGTGATTCTGATACCATTTTTCATAATCAATCTTATGAAAACGGATCCTTTCTTTTAAACGTATCAGAAACTCTTTTGGTCCAAAATACCGAAGATATACCAGTCCTTTTTTTACCCGATACAGAGACATTTTATTGAACATCTCCTATCTCCTCTCCACTTTTGCCAGATGATTCAGTCCAAAGTCATTATGATCCAGTGTCAGATTCGGACTGTAATACGGATCTCCTTTTTCCAGAAGTTCTTTCCACCTAGTTTGAAACAATTTAATTTCTCTGTTAAAACGTTCTATTTTCTCTTCTGTGTCTTCATATCCTCTTGACTTTGACTCATAATGGATCAGTTCTGCATATGGATCATATACGATCAGATATCCCGCTTTCCGTATTTTCAGGCACAGATCTACATCATTAAATGCCACCGCAAACTTCGGATCAAATCCTCCGACTTCTTCATACACCCGTTTTTTTATCATCATACAGGCTGCGGTCACTGCACTCAGATCATGGATCACCTGCGCCCTCGCAAAATATCCCGGCGAATCTCCGTCCATTCCAAGGAATGCATGTCCTGCCACTCCTCCAAGCCCAATGATCACCCCTCCATGCTGAAGCGTTCCATCTTCATAATACATTCTCGCCCCGACAGCACCTACATCTTCCCGCATACAATAGCTCAGCATTTCTTTAATACAGTCACTGCCGATCATTTCTGTATCGTTGTTCAGGAACAGCAGATATTCTCCGGCCGCATGATCAATTCCATACTGATTGATCTCCGGATAATTGAATCCTTCTCCTTTCCAGTACAGAACCTTAACTTTGGGATACTCATGCATGATTCTTCTGTAATCTTTAAACGTTTTCTTTTTCTGGCTGTTATTTTCTACAACAAGAATTTCTATATTCTCATAAGTATTTCTTTCCCGGATCGATCGCAGACATTTGATCAGATCATCCGTGTGATCTTTATTCGGAATAATGACCGATACCTTAGGTGTTTGCTTCACCGGATATTTTGTCCGGTACATTCCCGGATACTTCGTTGGAATGACTTCTGCTTCAATTCCCATTCTTCTGTAATGCGCTCTTACCGCTTTTGCACCTGCATCCACAATATAGGATTTATTCTCTGCACTGTCAGCTGTAGATCCCTCGCATGCCCTCCAGTGATAAAGTACTCTCGGTATATGCCGGATCTTATCGGTATTTTCAACACACCGGAGCACAAAATCATAGTCTTGTGCACCATCGTACTCACCATCAAGCTTTCCTGCCGCCTGATATAACTCCTTTTTTACGACTACCAGGTGACAGAAATAATTTGTTGTACAAAGCATATCCAAATTAAAATCCGATTTGAAATGAGGGAAGAAATACTCTTCTCCATCCATCGTAATCTTATCTTCATCCGTATAAATAAGCTCTGTATCCGGATATTCATTCACTTCAGCCACACACTCATACAATGCATCCGGTGTCAGCAGGTCATCATGATCCATAAATGCAATGTAATCCCCCGTTGCCATATCCAGTGCCACATTTGTATTGTCTGAAATATGCAGCTGTTTTTTATTATTCTTCACTTGGATCCGGCTATCCTTCTTTGTATACTCTTTCAGAATTTCTGCAATAGGTGAATCTTCCCCACTTCCATCTGAGAGGCAGAGTTCCCAGTTCTGATAGGATTGTCTTCTTACAGAATCCAGCATTTCCCGCAGATATCTTTCCGGTGTCCGGTAAAGAGGAACAACAATCGAAATCTTCGGCATCCGGGTAAATTGCTTTCTCTTCTGCCGGTACAGTCTGATCCTGGACGGCTCATGTCTTCGCAGCCATTCTTCATACTCTGTACCGTTTTTCCCACTCAATTTGTCACCCGCCCTGATAAACGCTGCACGGATTCCAAACTGACGATAATAGATTCTGACTTTGCGAAAATCATCCAGCATTTTCTGACGTCGCAGTTTTCTTTTGAGATTCATGATCTCTTCCGCATTTTTCTCTTCTTCTTCAAAGCATACTTCCAGTTTTCGCGGAATACCTTCCTCATAAAATGCCTTAAACCCGGCAATCTCTTCCTTTTTACATTCCGGATACTCTCGCAGCACATCCAGACGCCGGATTTTTTCTTCTTTCATCTCCAGTTCATTCTGATTCTCATCCAGAAACCGAATCGATGCATTTTTCCTGCTATAATACCATCCCTCGACTGAAAATCCTTTTTCTTCAGTATTCACCTTATCTATGCTGTTTGCCAGCCATTTCTCCAGGTTCTTCAATTCACTGACTGCAAAGGTCTTCATCAATTCTTCTTTTCCACAATACGACTGCAATACTTCCAGTCTGGACGCTTCTCTCCAGTCTTTCGGAAGATGTATCCAAAGAAAAAACTGTTTGGTTATAAGTCTTTTTCTTATCTTACGGAACTTCAACGGATGAAGACGGATTCCATCCGTTGTATAAAATAGTTTCTTTCCATCCAGCCGGATTTCAATCCGGTTTCCATCTGGTCTGTTATCCAGAAAATATCCCGTAATAAGTAATCTGTCTTTTTCTTTTACATGAAACCGACATGTTGCGATATAAAAAGCATTTTCCATTTTTCAAGTCCTCTCACTTCCACACTATCTGGAAAATAACCAGTTCAAAAACTGAAAGAAAACACAGATATACAATACTAACAGCAGAAATACGCAAAATGTTTCTATATCAAACCGATATGTAACCGTCTTTAAAATTAAAGTTCCTTCACTTTCTTCACTATTTATTTTCAAATTTGTTCCTTCCTCTGATGTCTTTTCCGTATAAAGTGCAATAGAATCTTTTTCAAATACTACTTTATACGCCTTCCCTCTGCATCTGCTTACCGTATCAAACGAAAATTCATTGAATTTGCCCGTTTTTATATCTCTCACCTTCTTCACAGATTCCGCAACCGTTTCTCCATTTTCACAATCCTGAAGATAAATTCGGATCTCTGTTTCTGGATCTTCCTGCAAATTCTGGCATTTCACCTGGATTCCATCCAGTGTCTCCTCCTCACAGACAAATTCCTGCGATATCTGATCCTGCGACACATCCATCATGACATACTGGTCATTTTCTATCATCCGGTCATAAATCGCATGCGTCTTATGAACATGTCCATAAACAAATGCAAGCAGAATCAGCACAATAACTGCTGCCAACTTTTTTACTTTTCTCATTTTTCCCTCTTATTCTGCTTCCTGATATTCTCTGCACAACTCATCTGCATCCCCGATACTACGAACTCTTCCATGTTCCAGCCATACAATCCGGCTGCACAGATTTCTCACCTGCTCCATATTATGCGAAACAAACAAAATCGTAGCTCCATTCTCCTTCATCCGGTTAATTCTTGCTTCACATTTCTGCTGAAAATGGAAATCGCCTACCGATAATACTTCATCCACGATCAGAATATCCGGCTGTCCGATTGTTGCTACCGCAAACGCGAGACGCGAAAACATTCCCGATGAAAAATTTTTCACCGGTACATCCATAAACTGGTCCAGTTCTGAAAACTCTACAATCTCTTCATAGTGCTCCTCCAGATATTCCCTGGTATATCCAAGCAGCGTCCCGTTCAGAAATACGTTCTCCTTCGCAGTCAGGTCAAAATCAAATCCTGCTCCCAGTTCGATCAGCGGCGCGATCACACCGGAAGTCTTAACGCTGCCACAGGTTGGTTTCATGACACCGGCAATGATTTTCAACATCGTACTTTTTCCACTTCCGTTTACACCGATCAGTCCCAGTGTTTCTCCTTTATAGACTTCAAACGACACATCCTGCAGTGCCCAGAAATCCTGATAGGTAATCTTTTTCTTTACTCTCTGTATAAAATATTCCTTAAATCCATCAAATTTCTCTGATGCCAGACTGAATTTGATGGAAACATCTTCTACTTTTACAATTACTTTTTTCTCCATCCTTACTCCTACAAATCAAAGATAAAACCATCCTGATGCTTATAAAAAACCCAGCATCCCACTCCAAGACACAGTACAGCTTCTGCTGCTGTCACCAGAAGCATCACCAGACCTGGAAGTCTGCCATAGATCACAACATTCCGGAACATGATCAGAATACTGGTCAGAGGGTTTATCATTACCAGATGGTATAACCATTCCGGCAGAATCGACATTGGATAGATAACCGGTGTCAGATACATCAGCACTGCCATCAGCACCGAATACAAGTGCAGAACATCCCTGTATTTCACCGCAATCGTCGCCAGAATCAGTCCAATCCCCAGAGCCAGAACCACCAGCAAAAAAAGTGGCACAACTGAAAGAAGCATTGTCCAGTGAAGCTCCGCACGCATACCGATCATAATCAGAAATAACGCTGCACAGGATGCCATCAGATTGATCAGACTGGAACACACCCTTGACATCACGAATACATATTTCGGTACATACACCTTCTTTATCAGAGATGCACTCCCGATAATTGCTGACATTGCATTTGTCGTAGCGTCATTGAAAAAGTTAAAAATAACCTGCCCACATAACAAATACAACGGAAAATTCTCTATATCAAATTTAAACAGATTTGAGAAAACGATGGATAAAACCGTCATCATAAGAAGTGGATTCAGCAGTGTCCATAAAACCCCCAGTATGGAACGCCGGTATTTCACCTTCACGTCTCTTGAAACCAGTTCTTTTAAAAACGGCTTAAATTTGACAAAATTTTGAATATAAACTGACATATTTTCTTCCCCTTTAAATTATAATTATATTATTTTTTCAGTCTTTATTCAATCAAATCGCTTACACTTATCATTGATTTTCTCTATTTCTTTTATTGATTTTACGAATAAGTAAAAGAGTCTGCATAAAGCAGACTCCCTAACGGACATCCTTATATAATTTTGCAATCTCTTCTGCCGGAACACCATCCCGGTACATGGCTCTCAGCCGGTTCATAAGCCACATTACTTTCAGCTTTTCGATTGTATTTCCGCCGAATCTTCTGTCTGAAGTATAAATCCTGTGTCTTGCCATCCCAAGCGGAATCCCTTTTTCTTTGAGGGTCAGTGAAAACTGATAATCCTCCAGAATCGGCATCTCCGGAAATTTTCCCACTTCAAAAAACAACTTCCGGTCAATGAAAATCCCCTGGTCTCCAAACATTACTTTTCTGTCTTTAATCCTGTGATTGGAGATCACCCTGCAGGTGAACATAAAAAAGTTATATGAATGAAATGCAATTCCAAAACACCCTGCCCGGTATTTTTTCATTACAGTCTCAATCTCTTCTAATGCTGTAGGTGGAACTTCACTGTCGCAGTGCAGGAAAAAAAGTACATCTCCACTGCTTTCTTCCGCTCCCATGTTCATCTGCTTTGCCCTTCCTTTCGGGGACTGAATCACCGGATACCGGTCCTTCAAAAGTGCCAGTGTTCCATCCGTGCTTCCCCCGTCTACAAACAGAATCTCACATCTTTCATTCAGCGGCTCCAGTGTCTCCATCAGCCTTTCAATTGTCGATTCTTCATTGTATGTTGGTATAATAATTGATATTTTCATCTCTACTTCACGGTTTCAATTTCTACGTTCATCCAGGTATCATACAGATTTCTCCGGAACTCGTCCTCATCTCTGATCACCGGGATCTTGAGGGTGCAGTTCTTTTTCGCTTCATCCTCTGCCAGAATCATTCTTCCCTTTGTAAGCTTTTCTGTTGACAGCTGCATGTCTACTATCTGTGTCTCAAAAAGTTCCGGATGCATCATGTAAGCCGCAGCGATCGCATCCCAGTTATAATATCCGGGAATTCCATATTCATCCCAGTTATTGTCAAACCAGTAATCCGTCTCATTCTTGATCAGCCTTACAACTCCCTTACTCAGATCCGAAAGTTCTCTTTCATACTCTTCTCTTGTAAAAAGTACCTTCAGGCAATTATTACCCGTAATAACCGCAACATCCGTTCCACTGGTAAGTGTCGTATAAGTTGCCAGCGGATCACAGGAGAAATTAAGTTCATCCATTTCCCGCTTTGCAAAGATCAGCGGTTCTGTTGTTCCTCCCATCAATACGATACTCTTCACCTGATGAAAAAACTCAGAATTGTGTTTCCAGGCTCCATAAAGATTTGTCACGGAACCCGTCACCAGAATTTCCAGCTCCCCGGCATATTTTTCTGCCATCTCGGCAAGATAATGTGCCGCTTCACTTTCGGTTTCTCCAGATGTTGCTCCACCTTTGTAAACGCGCAACTCGTCATGCCCGATTTTCTTTACAAACTTCTTTGTATTTTCGTAAACCTTCTCCAGTGTATTGTTCCCATAAGTTGTCGTCACTCCCAGGACCTCTGCTTCCGGATCCCCCAGAAGATACAGAAGTGCCAGTCCATCATCTACATCACACCCGTTAATTCCAAACGTACAGTCACAATCATGAATTATTTTTCGCATACCATTCTCCTTTTATCACTTCTGAAACAAAATCCCCTGTCTTTCATCAATTTTGATGCCAACCAGTTCTCCTGTTTTTACCCCCAGTTTCATCCAGTCACGGTGAAGCATCCATACTGTCAGCTTTCCATCTGCATACTTCAACAGGATTTCTGCTGTTTCCCCCTCAAACATAACTTCTTCAATCTGATACATTCTTTCCGTCTCATCTACGGTCAGCGTGATCGCCGATGGTCTGACCATCAGTTCATACTCTCCTTCCGCTTTCTGCGTCTCAAATGAAACTGCCCGGCTTACGAATCTGCCATTCTCCACTTTTCCAAAAATATAATTTGTCTGTCCCATATAATCTGCCACCGCTCTGGACTCTGGATGGTAGAACATCCTCTCCGGCTTATCATACTGAAGCACTTCTCCAGCTTTCATCAGAGCGATCCGGTCAGACACCTTCATCGCTTCTTCTTTATCATGCGTGACCATAACGACCGTAAGCCCCATCTCATGATGCAGCTTTCTTACCAGATCTGCCATCTCGCACCGCAGATTCTCATCCAGGCTTGAAAATGGTTCATCAAGAAGAAGAATTTTCGGATCTGCCGCAAGCGCTCTTGCCAGCGCGACCCTCTGACGCTGTCCACCGGACATTTCCCGGATCTTACGCTTCTCAAATCCTTCCAGCTGAACAGCTTTTAACAGTTCTCCTACCCGCGCCTGCTTATCTTTTTTCGGGATTTTTTTCAGATCCATCGAAAAGCTGATATTCTGTTCTACCGTCATATGCGGAAACAGTCTGAGATCCTGAAAAACAATCACGGTTCCTCTTTTTTCCGGTGCAAGATTTGTAATCGATGTGTCATCGATCCGGATATCCCCTTCCTGCGTTTCAAGAAGACCTGCAATGCTTTTTAACAGTGTTGTCTTTCCGCAGCCTGAGGCGCCAAGAAGCGAAACAAATTCTCCCGTTCTAATCTCCAGATTTATATTCTTCAGTATTCTTGTCTTTTGTAAATCTACACAAAGTTCTTTAATTGTAAGACTCATGTGCTCCTCCTGCCTAATAATATTCTACTTCCTGTGCCTTTGTAAAACATCCCACGATCCATTCTAGTATTCCAAACACCAGAAGCATGATCACCAGGAATATCACACTGTAAATGCTGGCAAAATTACGTTCTCCGCTTCCGAGATATGGAACCATGACGATCGCAAATGTTTTGACATTTCCCCCGCCGATCATCAACGTCAAGAAATACTGACTGAACGAAACAACAAATGCCATCGAAAACGCAGAAAGCATGACCGGAAACAGATTCGGAAGTGTCACTTTAAAAAACGCCTGAAGCGCACCAGCCCCCAGAACTCTTGCCTGCTCCTCCAGCTTTACCCCCATTGCTCTTGTTCCATCCTGCATCAGCGTAACTGCATACGGAAGAGAACAGATCAGATGGACAATAATGACTCCCTGAACGGTTCCGCTTAATCCACATTTGATAAAGGTAATCTGAACCCCCATCGCAAACACGGTTCCCGGAACAAGAAACGGAAGCATCGACATAAATGAAAACAGCCGCTTTCCAAAAAAGTCATAGCATTCCAGCGCCCTCGCCGTCATTGTTCCGATCACAACCGACAGGAACGCGACCGAAGCCGATATGAAAAGACTGGACATACAAAGTCGCACAAGCTGCTGCCTGTTTCTCAGTATTCCATTCACCGCTCTCATCGAAAATTTCTGCGGGATAAGTGACGGCCATGCCCATCTCTCTGTCCCTACCCAGACAAGGATCGTAAGAATTGGTACAATCACCAGGAAAATAAAAATGCCTATGATCAGGCCTTCCCAGATGTTCTTTTTTCTTTTCATCTTCCTGTTCCTCCTAACCTGCCAGCTTCTTCGTGCTCCGGCGAAGTAATATGTAATATAAAACTGCTGCAATCAGAGAGATCACGATCAGGATTCCATTGATCGCCATCGCATACGGTCGCGCCCGCAGATCAGGCTTGGTATATTCCAGATAAGCCAGAACCGGCAGCGCCTTTGGTGTCGTTGCTCCAAGTATGAACGGCAGCTCATATGCTCCAAGTGCAAATACAAAGATGATCAGGAAACCACTGAGCACTGTATTCATACATAAAGGAAGCGTTACTTTCATGAAAGCCTGAAGTTTATTCGCTCCAAGATTGGTCGCTGCTTCTCCAAGACTGCCATTGATATTCGCCATCAGAGCAATCACAAAATAGATTATGAATGGAATTTCCTTCCACAGATAGGCAAGAATTACGCCAAGTCCATATCTGTCATAGATCAGCATCGGAAACTGCTGCTGATCCGTAATCAATCCTGCATTTGCAAGGATTCTCGCAAGGATTCCATTTTGCGAAAGAATGTTTACAATAAAGAGTGCCACAACAACATGGGGAACAATGATCGGAATCTGAACGATCCGCATAATAATTCCGCGCACTTTTCCGGCACTCACCAGAACTGCACACAGAAATGTTCCTGTTACTGTGGCAAGAAAAGCCGACATAAATGCAATGTACAGACTATATTTTAATGACTGCAAAAGATCCGGTCTTGTCAGTACCTCCTTATAATATTTCAGCGTCGGTTCCGTTAACCCAAAAGCTGGAATCACCCCTAAACTTTGGATGATTCCAGTTCCCAGACCAATAATAAAAACTACGCCTAATATAAGTTGCGGCACCAACAGTATATAAGGTGTCATTTTTTTCTTCATTTTATTTTCCTACTACTTCCTCTGCCCAGATCTCTTCGATGATCGGTACAAGTGCGGAAGGCATTTCCGGAAGACGTTTTGATAAAAGTTCATCCTGAGGGATTACACCCTTACCAATCTCAACCTTATCAAATGCTTCTTTCTGTGTATCGTTTAATTTGTTGTAATCTACAACCGGAATAGTACGGATCTCAGCAAAACGGTCTGCCTGTACTTCCGGATCAAGCATCTCATTGATTGCTACCTGTGCTCCTGCTACATTTCCTGAGTTTGCTGCAATTGCAATGTAGTTTGTATTTCCAATTGTTCCTTTATCGAACTGGAAAGACTGAGATGTCTCTGTGTAAGTACCATTTTCAATGTTGGTAGCTGTTGAGTATGCACCATAAGAGATATCCATCACAACTTCTCCATCAGAGTACATATTGGTCAGTGCTGTAGAATCCTTCGGGAAAGTCTTTCCTTCGTTCCACAGGTATGGATTCAGTTCACGAAGATATTCAAGAGCCGGCTCAATTGCTGCTTTTACAGTTTCTTTGTCAGCTTCCATATCCATAAACTGTTCGTATCCGCAAATATCATAAATCACATTACGAACAAATGCACTTCCTGTAAAATCAGGTAATTCCGGATAAGTTACTTTTCCTTTGTTTGCTTTGCAGAATTCCATGAATTCATCTGTGTTTGTCGGAAGATCCGGTGTCACTGCTGTATCTGCGATCATAACAAGCTGTGCTTTTCCGTACGGAGCTTCATAGCCTTCAATCGGGAAGCAGAAATCTGCATTTGTCTCTTCATCATCTGTATCAATATAAGACTGGAAGTTCGGAAGTTCTTCTGCGAACGGTCCGTAAAGCATATTGTTTTCTTTACAGGTCTTGAAGTTTTCTCCGTTGATCCAGATCATATCGATATCGCCATCTTTTTTATCTGCTGAAATTTCACCGGAAAGCTGACTTAAAATTGCGTCAATGTCCATCGGTACACGTTCCAGTGTGATGTCATATTTTTCTTTCAGACGTGGTGCATAGTAGTTGTCAAGCCAGTCATTTAAACTGTCATCTCCGCCCCATCCGTAGAATGTAACGGTTGTACCCTTGGCTGCATCCACCATTTCATCGAAGCTCATATCTTCTACGGTTTCGGTTGTCTGCTTGGTTTCTTTGTTGTCTGCTTTTTCTGTCTTTGCGCTGTTTCCACATGCCGTTAAGGAAAACGCCATCACAGTACTTAAAAGCAGAGCTGCAATTCTCTTTTTCATTAAAATTTTCCTCCTTCATTTTCTCCGTCTTTCATTATAACAAATTATTAACAAAAAGCACGCTGTTTTTCATTCCTGCTTTGTTGTTACCCCTCAACACTTCGTTTAGTTATTGTAATTTTCTATATACTTATAGAATTTTTCTACCGATGATTCCATTGCTCTGTCCTTCAGCGTAAGAAGACCGATTTCCCAGATCATATCATCTTCTGCAAAAGGAATCATGACCAGCCCCTCTGTATTCATATCTTCATGGACAAAGTCAATCGTCACAGAAATCCCTCTCTTCAGCCGGCACATTTTATAGCAGAGATCAAATCCATTTGTCTCAAATACAATATCCGGTTCAAATCCCCGGTTCCAGCATCTGCTCTGAATAAACTCATTGAGTTTAAAACTGCTGTTTTCAAGATAAAGAGGCTCGCCTTCCAGATCCAGAATAGTTGCTTCTCTTTTTTTCGCCAGAGAATGTTCTTCATAGACCAGAAGCCCCAGACTGCATTTTTTTAAACTTTTCATATCAAAACAATCTCCTGCAAATGGTCCGATCGACAATGCCACATTCCCTTCTTTGTCAAGCAGCATTTTCTCTACGATCCGATCCGGATATTCCATATAAGAAAATGTCACATTCGGATATTTCTTCTGAAATTCCAGAATACAGTCTGGCGTCAGGTAACGCAGGATATCATAGGCAACCAGAAGTTCTACTGTTCCTTCCTCACTCGCACGTATCATATCAATTTCTTTTTTCAATTTGTCATATTCGCTAAGAACCGTATTCGCATAATCATACAGCCTCTGTCCGCTCTCTGTCAGTTCTATCCCGGAGGCAACCCTGTCAAGCAACGTACATTCCAGTTCATTTTCCAGATTTTTCAGTACACGGCTGAGTCCCTGTGGTGACATAAAAAGCTCTTTTGAAGCCCTCGCAAGACTTCCTCTTTGACAAATCATCCGAAATTCCTCTAATTCTTTAATCGTCATTCTTTTCCCACGACTCCCCTATTTAAATTTACATTTTGCCCGATTCAAAATAGGTGTCTTCCCAAGAGGTACCTTTTCATCGATTCCCATAATAAGCGGTAGCAAATGCTTTGCATCTTCATATCCTCTCCTTCTGAAACTACAGATGCACGAAGCGCAATATGTATAAAGTTCCGGCTCCCTCGATGCCTTTACACGGTCTGTCAGTGCCTGTGCCACATCCGCTTCTTTTCCAGCTGCGCATCCACCAAGCCCGCAACACTGCACATCTCTGAATGCATCTTCTACCTTTCCGACAAGGAATGGCTTCATATCATATTCAAACTTTCTGTCTTTTCGGTCCGGACATGGATAATACATTGGAATCCTTTCTTTTTGATAAATATTTCCAATTTTAAGCTCTGCCATTTTTTCGTAAACACTGATAATCTCCGCATCCAGTCGTCCTTTTAAAAAATAATAGCAGTTCGGACATGCCATGATCACCTGTTCTACTCCTGACTCTTTTAATTTCCAGTTGATTCGCTCAATGATCCCCGCTGCCTCTGAAACAAGTCCCAGTTCTTCAATCGGTTTCCCACAACAGTCATATACAACTCCCACATCATATTTTGCGAATTCTTCCACCAACTTATCTGTCGTTTTCGGAAAAAAAGACGGAAAATTACATCCCGTAAAAAAAACTGCTTTCTTTTTTGAATGGCGGTAATTTGCAAATTTGTACGGATTCTTTTCTAAGAGCAGTCCGTCATATGAATTATCAAGAAGCTTCCCACCTCCGTCTTCAACCAATTTTCTCCGACTGGCAAGTGCAATCTCTTTTCCATCAATTCCTTTTGGACAGACACACCCGCAGGTTCCACACAGGAAACAATGATATGCCAGCTCCGGTTTTTCTTTTAATACCGGCAGATCAATTCCATATTTTTCCAGAAACAGACAACTTCTGGTACATTTTCCACAATGGATACATGCATCCAAATCCCACTTATTCATAATTTTTATCCAGCTTTCCTTTCAGTCCCAGTTCCAGATAATCAATCGTAATTGGACAGTTACAAATTGCTCCCTTTTCAATATCCTCATACAGGTGGAACAAATCTCCCTTATCATCCACATCATAATACATCTGACCTACCGCCGTAGAGAGCTTCTCATTTCTCATGTGCTGTAAGGTATCATAAATAACTGTATTCGTTCCGTATCGTTCAATTTTCCATATAGAATCATATTCTTTTTTCATTCCGATCAGATAGTACCCTCCATCAAATGTAGGATGAATCACAATATCTTTTCCCCCAAGATTATCAAATGCATTTTTCAGTGTTTCCGGATGAATCTGCGGAATATCTGTCCCGATCAGAATTACTTTCTCATACCCCATTCTCAGTACGATTCCAATCGCATTCTTCATCCTTTCACCAAGATCATCACCAAATTGTGGAAGACATACTGTCTCATCATCAAGAATTTGCTGTAGCAGCTTCTTTTCATCCTTTGGTGTAAAAAACACGAAAATATCCGCATCCACCTGCTTTGCTTTTTCATATATATCCTTTACAAAGCAGGCATGTAGACGCGCACACTCTTCCCCAGTTAGAAAAGGCATCAGCCTGGTCTTTGTCTGTCCTGGTATCGGCACCCTCGTAAATAAAATAAGTGCATCCTTCATCTATAATATTTCCTCCAACATTTCAATCACACTCTCCACTACTTTAGGACAAAAATCCAGCATTCTGCCACTCGAAAGTGCTTCTTCAAGCTGTTCCGGAAGCGATACATCATAGCCTAATAACTCTTTGCAACTGTTTGTTGCAAACTTTTCCAGAAACAATGCTCTAAATTCTGCATATTTGTTCATCATTTCTTCTTTTTGCCGAAGCAGAGTATTCACATCCCAGTGTCCATATTTTAATCCAACAGCCATGATTGCTCCGGTAAATGCACCGCATGTATCCCCATGCATCATTCCACCTCCAAAACAAGCCGAGGCTTTATTCGCCATCTCTTCCGTAATCCCAAGTCTCTCTGCGAAATAAGACAGAACGACCTGAGAACAATCATATCCTTTTATAAATTTTTCCCGAATCATACTTTCTTCTATCATTTTTCTCTCTCCTTTGTCATCTTACATCACTTTTTCATTCTAACATCAAACCAGTCCTATTTCTATAGATTGTCTTATCGTATTTTACTATAATTTGCTTGTCTTATTTATAAGTCAAATAATTCGTGCCTTTTACAAAAAAACCCCTCATCTGCAGTTTCCCGCAAATGAAGGATTTCTTTTACTTTATTCAATTCTTACAGTAATCCACCGATTGATAAGAATAACGGTGCAAATACAAGTGAAACGATTGTCATAAGTTTGATCAGGATGTTGATAGACGGTCCTGATGTATCCTTGAACGGATCACCTACTGTATCACCAACAACTGCTGCTTTGTGAGCTTCGCTTCCTTTTCCGCCATGATGTCCTGTTTCGATGTATTTCTTAGCATTATCCCATGCTCCACCTGCGTTTGACATGAAGATTGCCATAAGTACACCTGTAACAAGTGCTCCGGAAAGCAATCCACCGAGGGATTCCACGCCAAGAACGATACCAACGATCAGCGGTACTACGACTGCCATCACACCCGGAAGCAGCATTTCGTGAAGAGCTGCTGTGGTAGAGATCGCAACGCATGATGTATAATCCGGTTTTTCTTCACCTTTCATGATGCCCGGTTTTTCACGGAACTGGCGTCTTACTTCTTCGATCATCTTGTATGCAGCCTTTGATACAGACTCCATAGTAAATGCGGAGAAGAGGAATGTAAGCATACCACCGATAAAGATACCGATGATTACTCTGTAGTCAAGAAGGTTGATCGCTTCAAGACCAACTGCCTGTGCATAAGATACGAAAAGTGCAAGTGCAGTAAGGGCTGCTGATCCGATCGCGAATCCTTTACCCATAGCTGCAGTTGTGTTTCCTACTGAATCAAGCTTATCTGTGATTTCACGAACAGATTCATCCAGTCCTGACATTTCTGCGATACCACCTGCATTGTCTGCGATCGGTCCGTATGCATCAACGGCAACTGTGATACCTGTTGTAGAAAGCATACCTACTGCTGCAAGTGCGATTCCGTAAAGTCCTGCAACTGAGTAAGATACAAAGATACCTACACAGATCAGGAGAAGCGGGATTGCTGTAGATTTCATTCCTACTGCAAGACCACTGATGATTGTAGTAGCTGCGCCAGTCTCTGACTGTTCTCCGATTCCCTGAACCGGTTTGTAGTCTGCTGATGTGTAGTACTCTGTGATGTTACCGATGATGACACCAACAACCAGACCTGCGATAACGGCAATTGCTGCACTCATCTTTCCGAAGAGTACGTTACTCAGTACAAGTGCTACAACAATAACTACGATAGAAGCTGCATAGCTTCCCTTTGTAAGAGCTTTCTGCGGATTCGAATTCTCATCACCTTTTACAAAGAAGGTTCCGATGATAGAAGCGATCAGACCACATCCTGCGATCGCAAGCGGATAAAGAACTCCGGATACAGCTCCTGCTGCTGCTCCAAGAGTCAGTGCTGATACAAGTGAACCAACATAAGATTCAAAAAGGTCAGCTCCCATACCTGCAACGTCACCTACGTTATCACCTACATTGTCAGCGATAACTGCCGGGTTACGCGGATCATCTTCCGGGATACCTGCTTCTACTTTACCAACAAGGTCTGCACCAACGTCTGCTGCTTTGGTGTAGATACCACCACCAACGCGGGCGAAAAGTGCGATTGAAGATGCACCAAGACTGAATCCTGAAAGCACATCTACGTTCTTTGTAACGATGTACACAAGGCTTACGCCAAGTGCTCCAAGACCTGCTACGCACATTCCCATAACGGCCCCGCCAGAAAAAGCAATTGATAATGCTTTATTCATTCCGCTTTCTTTTGCTGCGTTAGCAGTTCTTACGTTCGCTTTTGTAGCGACTGTCATACCACAATATCCTGCAACTGTTGAGAAAAGTGCTCCAATTACAAAGCATACTGCTGTTACCCAGCTGATACCAAATCCGATCAGTACGAAAAGTACGACTACGAAAATGACCAGAATCTTGTATTCAGCCATAAGGAAAGCTCTTGCGCCTTCCGCGATTGCTCCTGCAATCTCCTTCATGCGGTCCGTACCTGCATCCTGTTTTCCTACTTTGCCAGCAAGGTATGCTGCAAACAGTAAGGCAATAACAGCTGCAACCGGAACCAGATACATATAAGTATTCATTTCTTGTTCCTCCCTGAATTATTGTACCTTTAAAGACAATAGCACAAATGGAACAAGAATGCAAAACAATTTTTTAAATTATCGATAAGCTTTATTTATTTTATCTATAAAAAAGAAAACTATTTCAATAATTTCATATATTCTGCCTTGCGAATTCTTTTCTGCTGATACATTTCAGCATCCGCTTTCTGCAAAATTCCCTCCAGCCGGATACTCTTTGTTCCTTCAGCTATCTCTACACAACCATAACTGAATCCAGACGGACATACACCCTCCCAATCTGTTTCAAAAAGCTGCTGTATCGCCAGCATCTTTTTTTCCGCAACTTCTTTAGAACATTTTCCAAATAATATACAAAATTCATCTCCACCGATTCTGGCAAATATATCCCCTTCACGGATATTTCCCCTGATCAGATCTGCAAAACGCTTCAAATACTGATCACCTTTCGCATGCCCAAACTGATCATTGATATATTTCAAATGATCCAGGTCACAATAGCAAAGCACCATTTTATCTGAGCGTTTCAACATCTCACCAGCCTTTACTCTGAAATAGAAACGGTTACCTATTCCTGTCAGGATGTCTGTATACGCCTGGTCTTCAAGTTCCTCTTCTCTCTTCTTTTCTTCAGTTACCTCACGGATAATGTGGACATACGCTCTCTGTCCCTGCCACAGCATCCATCCGGTTGTAATCCGATAGTCTCTCTCATGCGAATCCTTTGCTTCCCAAATACGGTCACTAGTCTCTGACACTTTCTGACATTCCTGCTCTTTTTCCATCGCCGCACACATCTCATATAGTTCCTTCTCCTGAAGTCTGTCGTACTCGGTATGATTACAATATAAGATCTCATGTGTATCTGCACTCAGCACCATTATCTTCTCTTCACTAAAACAAATCAGTTCCATCAACAATTCATTATAGCTTTCCAACATGGTTACACGTGCTTTTTCCTTTTCAGTCTCTTCTTTCAGCCGCATCTCCCGTTCCCGAAGCTGTTCAGTCATTGTATTGAATGCATCCGAAAATTCCCCAAGATAAGAGACTGTCTGCGAATAATCCCCATTTGCAACCTGCTTTGCCTGCCATGTTAAATGATTCAGATTCGCATGCAAATTTTTCAGATTCTCACAAAGGAAATTATCTCTTCCGGGATAAAAACCGGATAAAATCCCCTTTGAAAGTGCTGCCGAATACTCCTTCATTTCCCTGACTGCCTTATCCAGATACCGAAATCCCTTCCCCAGCTTCTGAAACTGTGGTTCCAACTGACTGATGTCTAATTTTTCAGGTGAAGGATCGTACAGGATACTACGCAGGTATTCAAATAAAAGTTCACAATTCTTGTCTTCCATCGCATTTCTCTGCCTTTTATTTTCCTTCTGAATCTACACGAAATCTGCACACTCTGTCTCCGGTTGCCCAACAGTCTACTTCAACAGCTGTAAACAACGTGCCCGTATACTCTGTCAGTATCCCCGAAATAAACCCTTCATCGTAATTACACACAGTCTCGCCCAGCACCGGAAGCCCGGAGCAGTCTGCATCTTCCGACACTGTAAGTATAATTCTTCCTCTTTCCAGATCCAGTTCTTCAATTCGCATTACACCAATCTTCATCTCTTGCAGTTTCTGCTGCAGCTGCGCTACAAATGCATTAAATTCAAGGCCTGTATCCAGAATTTTTCTCGCAAAAAAAGTTCCTGCTTTAAATCCTGCCTTTCGAAATAGTTCAATCTGAACATCTTTTCCATAAGTTTCTGACAGAATTTCTTTCAAAGAATACTCCAACATACGATATACAAATACCGGAACATCTTCACCTAAATTTCCTCGTCCCGAACAATTATATCCCAGATAATCCTCTAAAGTAATCTTTGGCCGATTCGCCAGGAAAATGTTTTCTTCTTCCATTCTGCCTCCCCCTCTCTGTTGCGTTTTCACCAACTCATACTGCGTTTAGTATACCATTATGCCTTGTTACATTCAAGGAAATCCCGGCAGGCTTTTCATTCCTTGTAACATTCCTTTTTTCTCTGATCCATGATACACTGGATTCATCATAAAACAAACGAATTCAGTGATAAGGAGATTATAAAATATGAAAGTTGTAGTTGCAATTGATTCATTTAAAGGAAGTCTCACTTCGATCGAAGCCGGAATGGCTGCAAAGGAAGGAATCTTAAAAGCACACCCGGATGCAGATGTAATCGTAAAACCACTTGCAGACGGAGGCGAAGGCACCACAGATGCCTTGATTGCAGGACTTGGTGGGGAGCGCATTGACCTTACAGTTACCGGTCCTTTTGGCACTCCGGTAAATGCACATTATGGATATCTGGCAGAGAAAAATACTGCTATCATTGAAATGGCCGCCGCTGCCGGGATTATCCTGGTAAAAGAATCTGAAAAAAATCCACTCACAGCAACCACTTACGGTGTCGGTGAAATGATCGCAGATGCAATGGAACGCGGCATTCGTAATTTCATTATCGGAATTGGCGGAAGTGCCACCAACGACGGTGGTATCGGGATGCTAAAAGCACTGGGATATCAATTTTCTGATGAAAACGGACAGGATGCCGGTGAAGGCGGACAGGCGCTTAATCGGGTAGCTTCCATTGTAACAGACAAGGCTAACCCGCTTCTCAAAGAATGCAGTTTTCGGATTGCCTGTGATGTAACCAATCCACTTTGTGGAAAGAACGGAGCAACCTATATTTATGGTCCGCAAAAGGGAGTCACACCGGAAATGGCTGAAGGACTGGATCAGGCAATGAATCATTATGCTTCTGTTACTTCTAAGTTTCTTCATAATGATTATGCATCCGCAGAAGGTGCAGGTGCTGCCGGTGGTCTTGGATTTGCTTTTCTAAGCTATTTAAATGCTACACTGACTCCGGGAATCGATCTGATCCTTAACGCGGTTGAACTGGAAAAAGAATTAAAAGATGCGGATATCACTGTTACCGGCGAGGGGCGTCTTGATCACCAGACCGCCATGGGAAAAGCCCCTGTCGGTGTAGCAAAACTTGCCAAAAAATACGGTTCCAAAGTCGTTGCTTTTGCCGGAAGCGTCACTCCGGAAGCAACTGTCTGCAACGTGGTCGGAATCGATGCATTTTTCCCGATCGTCCGTGGAATCACAACACTTGCCGAAGCAATGGATCCGAGAAATGCAAAAGCAAATATGTCGGCAACTGTGGAACAGGTATTCCGTCTGTTATAAATTTAGTATTATCAACAAATTTCTTCACAAGAATACGGTGCAATACAAGCCGAATCACATTTATCTGAAATGTGGTCTGAATCCTCGTGCTTTCAAAGATGCGGTACTTCTGTACCTTGCCTTGCGGTTATAATATATTTTTTGCCTCGTCCATTCTCCGGAAAAATTCGCTGTAAAATTCTTCCGTCTGATACGGAGTAAGGTAAAATCTCTTCAATACATCCATGCTGACCGCCTTCGCACTCTCCGGATGTGCTGCAATGTATTCCTGTAACTGAATCAGTAATCCATGCCATCCGGTAATATACGCTTCGTAATTCTTCAGGTTCGGCGTATCCAGCCATTTTTTGACCTTTACTTTCGTCCGGTTCTCTTTCTGACATTCATGTACCTGAAGAAAATAGCGGAAACCATTTTCTTCATAATATCTTCCAAGCGGGAAAAGCCGGCAGATTCCCGGACGAAACGGATGAATACTGCATCTTCCTTCTCTGGTCAGAAAACCGCATCCCTCTTCTTCTCCTGTCATCTTCAGATTCGGCAGGATGATTCCGTCCACTACATTCAGCTCAATCTTTCCTGCAAGCAGAGTTTCAAAAGCCGCTCCTGTTCCCCTGCTGATCCGGACAATATCCAGCGGATCCAGCACGATCGAGCTTCCCATCCCCGTACAACAGGCGTGGCAGCCCTCACAATCGCCACAGTCCGCTTTTACCAGATCATTGCCGGTATATAATTTTCCATCTGAAATTTCTTCCATTGTCACCTGTCTTTTCATATCAATCTCCTTTCCTATACTCCTTCCAGTGTAAATGGTGGAATAAAGCTCTCCTTTGCCGTATCCCCTTCCTGTACAAATGCCTGTGTCACACCAAGCGAGATCGCATAATCCACCAGTTTCTCATAAGCATACTCCGGCACCTTCCGGTTCAGTTCCGGATATTTTTCTGAATCCAGACTCGCAAGCGGCGTGTACTGGCTCATCAGACTCATATAAATCCGGTTTCCATAAGTCTCATATAAATATTTTACCACTCTCTTACCATCCGCAAGGCATCCCGGTAAAAGCAGATGCCGCACGATCACGCCACGCTTCATCATCCCACGCTCATCAAATGCCGGCTTCCCTGCCTGTCTTACCATCTCAGCAAGAGCCGCCTTCGCAACCTCCGGATAATCCTCCGCCATCGAATATTTTTTCGCATGATCTATATTTAAATATTTGAAATCCGGCAGGTAAATATCCACCAGACCATCCAGCATTTTCAAAGTTTCCACTCTCTCGTAACCGCCCGTATTATATACAACCGGCAAATACATCCCCTGATCCTTCGCACTCTGAAGCGCCCGGATGATCTGCGGCACAAAATGCGTCGGCGTCACAAGATTGATATTATTTGCACCTTTCCCCTGAAGTTCCAGAAGAATCTCCGCCAGCCGCTCCTCCGTGATCACCTTGCCAACCTTACTTCCCGCAATCTCATGGTTCTGACAGAACACACATCTTAAAGTACATCCTGTAAAAAAGACCGTCCCCGATCCTTTCTCCCCTGAAATACAAGGCTCCTCCCACATATGAAGCGCCGCTCTCGCCGCCCGGATCTCACTCGTCTCACCGCAAAACCCAATCTTCCCATTCTCCCTGTCCGCCATACACATCCGCGGACATAATGTACAGCCACTCATACTATCGCTTAACCTCTCATCTATCCCTGACTTATTCCTATCAGTATACCGCACTTTTTGAAAAATAGCCACCTAAGTTTTCCTCTGCCAGAGATTGAAAATTCTTTCCCCATCTGCTACAATAAAGTGCAGACAGGCATTTTGCCTCAAGTTTGGAGGAATATACAATGAGTAAAATTGATGAAGTAAGAAGCGCTATGGTCGCAGCCATGAAAGCAAAAGATAAGGACACAAAAGAGACATTATCCGCTCTTCTTGCAGCCCTTAAGAACAAAGCCATCGACAAACGTGCCGATCTTACCGAAGAAGAAGAAGTTCAGGTTATCTTAAAAGAGATCAAACAGACAAAAGAAACTCTGGAGATGACTCCTGCTGATCGTACAGACATCATTGAAGAATGTGAGAAACGTATCGCTGTTCTTGAACAGTATGCTCCGAAGATGATGGACGAAGCTGAGATCAAAGAAGTAATCGCAGGTGTCCTTTCCGGTCTTGGAATTGATGCTCCGACACCAAAGGATAAAGGACGTATCATGAAAGAACTGATGCCGAAAGTAAAAGGAAAAGCTGACGGAAAGCTTGTGAATGATATTCTCACAGGACTGATGGCTTAATAGCAGATATTATGAATGCAGGGTTCCGGACTGGTTCCCTGCATTTATATATAGTCGAATATACTCTGTATTGCGTCTGTCACGTTAATCACATCTGCTATTTTTACACGATCTATTTTTTTATATCCCCTGACTCTCAAATCTAACATTTTCATCTGCTCACATAGGATATAACCTTTTTGATCTTCCGTCTCAACATAAATATGAAGTGGGCTTTGTTCACTTTCGCTTGCCATTGGACACCCAATTATTTCTCCCGACTGATTAAAAAAATTTTTACTCGCCACAAATACAGGAGCTTTAATTTTTTCTATCTTTAAAATATCCCCTTGCTGTATCACTACCTTTTACCATACCTCTCTTCCTTTAGGTTTATCCCAGTCATACTCTCCATCAAGGTTTAATTTACCTCCAAATTTTTCAGCTCTTTCTTCCAGTGTCTGATGTCTGAATGTCTTAACAAGCATAATCATACCATCTGATACTTTCACTTCCAGCATATCATTTATTTCTACATTCGCTGCCTGTAAAATATCTTTTGAAAGCCTGATTCCCTGACTATTCCCCCATGCTTTTACCTGTGTCTTCATATAATTCACCTCCAAGAAATGTATATACTAAGTATATACATTTCTAAAAAAATAATCAAATATTTTTTCTCCCGACCACACTCTTCCTCAAAATATGTTATAATTCATAAGCATCAGTTTTTTACTGAACCACAACAATTAAAAGGGGATTTACTTAATATGAATAAAAAAGAAGTCACTGAAATCAAAAAACAGTTCACCCCATCCAACTGTGCGATCACCCGTATCTGCGGATGCTATGTAGATGGTGAAAAAGAGAAAAAAATGGAAATGAAGGATGCTTTCCTTTCTCTCCCGGAAGAGGAAATGTTCAAATATTTTGACATTTTCAGAAAATCCTTATCCGGTACGATTGGGAAAAATCTTCTGAATATGGAATTTCCTCTGGAAACCGAATCAGAAGGTGGTACACAGGAATTTCTTCTCAAATTAAGAAACAGCCGGCTTACTGACGACGCTCTTCTGGAAGAATTCTATAATCGTGTCATCGATTCCTATGATTATGCCGAAAACTATCTGATCCTGCTCGTCCATGCTGCCTACGATATTCCTGGAAAATCAACGGACGGAAGTGAAATGTTCGATGCATCCGATGAAGTCTATGATTACATCATGTGTACCTTCTGTCCGGTCAAGCTTTCCAAGCCAGGACTCAGTTATCATGCAGAAGAGAACAGCTTCCATGAGCGTATCCGTGACTGGATCGTAGAGATGCCGGATGCCGGTTTCCTCTTCCCTGCTTTTAATGACCGCAGCACCGATATTCACAATCTGCTTTATTATTCAAAAAATGCAGAGAATCTCGGAAACGGTCTGACCGATCTGCTTCTTGGATGTGTTCCGCCACTCACCGCCGGAGATCAGAAAGAAACTTTCCGTACACTGATCGAAGAAACGCTCGGTGATGACTGCGACTACGATACCGTCAAAAACATCCATGAAAATTTAAATGAAATGATCGAACAGAATTCTGAAAATCCGGAGCCACTCGCCCTCGACAAAGCAGAAGTCAAATATCTTCTTGCAAAAAGTGGTGTCGAAGAAGAAAAACTGGAAACCTTTGATGAGCAGTATGACTCCGCTGCCGGAGAGCATGGTACACTCCTTGCTTCCAATATCGCAAGCCTTAAAAAATTCGAGATCAAAACTCCGGATATCACCATTCAGGTAAACCCGGAATGTGCTGATCTTGTAGAAACACGTATTATCGATGGTCAGAAATGCCTGGTCATTGTCGTTGACGACCGCGTTGAGATCAACGGAATTAGTGCAAAAACCGCAGTATCCAACGGACTTCCAAAGTCTTCCATCCCTGATGCATCTGATGAATCCGAAAGAGATACATCTGAAAATGAAATGAATGTTCCATTCTAAATAACTTACATATTATTACGAAAGACATTTTTATTGAATGTCTTTCGTAATATTTTCTTATTTCTTTTCAGCTTTACAATGTATACGAAAAATGCAGATAATCCTATCGACTACCTGCATTTTCCTATACGCAATTTTCTATTTTCACTTACACCGTTTCCCGGCTCTTTTTCACCTTTCTCTTAGATCACAGTTCCTCCACCGGTCGCCACAACTCCAATTCTCAGAATTGCCTTCACAAAACTCCACATTCCATTGATTACTGCAGAATTCAGCAGACTGATCGGCACATCCAGAATTCCTGTTCCAAGTAACAGAAGCAGGATCCACATACTATACGGCCGGATCTTCCAGTAAAACTCTGCTACCCTCGGAAAGATCTCAGCAAGAATATTCGATCCGTCAAGGGGCGGAATCGGAATCAGATTGAATACACCAAGTCCAATATTCAGCACTGCTCCATAATAAGTAAGCACATAAAGATAATTCAGAATTAACCCACTCGATCCGTACTTATACAAAAGCCCGTGCAGAATCATACAGACAAACGCAAGCAGGAAATTCATGACTACTCCCGCTGCTGCCACGAGAATCGTATCTCTTTTTTTATTCTTATAATTCCTGGTGTTGATCCTTACCGGCTTCGCCCATCCCACATGAAATACAAGCAGACAAAGGGTTCCCCACACATCCAGATGCTTAAATGGATTCAGTGTCAGTCTTCCGTCATATTTTGGTGTCATATCCCCAAGTTTATATGACACATATCCATGTGCAAATTCATGCAGCGAAACTGCAAGCAATGTAGCAGGCGCAACGTAGATCAGAGTCTGGAAAAACTGATACATTGCCCTGGCAAGTCCTATATTCTGAAACAGCATAACATCCTCCAAATTTTCTTAATAACGTCCATTATAATCCCATGCGAAATTGGATTCAAGAAAAATTATGTAAATTTTTTCTAAAGATTATACAGAAAAAGTCATTATCCCATCCATAGATAATGACTTTTTTATACCATTTATTTTGCTTTTTTATTCTGTCTGTCCATGTAGATCTTTCTCCCCATAAAAATCAGTGCCGACAGAGCAAACAGGATCAGTAGTCCTGTCACCAGAAGCTTCGCTCCTCCTGTCAGCATTCCTCCAACATAAGAATATACAATCGTTGCCGGAAGCTGTCCTACACCAGTTGCCACAAAAAAAGATATAAACGACATCGAAGTAAGTCCTGCTGCATAACTTACAATATCAAACGAAACAAACGGAAGCAAACGACAGATCAGAACTGTATTCTTTCCATATTTTTCAAAAAATGTATCTATCTGCTGCATTCCAGCTTTACTCGTAAGCTTTTCTGCCACATCACGTCCAAGTATTCTTGCAATGAAAAAGCATACCGCTGCTCCTGCCATCGCACTGCTCCATGACAGAATAGCTCCCTGCCACCATCCAAAAAGATTCGCATTTGCAAATGTAATCAGAAATGCCGGAAGTGGCGCTGCAATCGACTGAAAAATCATAAGCAAAAATGAAATCAATGCCGCATATGCCCCATAAGATGCTACAAAGTCTCTGACCACTGTAAAGTCTCCACTAGCAAACATCTTAAATACCTGATTCATCACATGTTTTACGGACGGAAATACATAATAACTTCCGATTGACACAATAATCAAAATGATCACTACTATTTTCCCCACCCAATTATTTTTCTTTTTTTCCATACTTTTTACTCCTTATTCCTTATTTTCTTCCAGATCATCTTTCAGGTAACGCTTTTTCAGGATCGTCCCGATTATCGTGACTACAACTGCCAGCACTACTGCTGTTCCAATATAAAACAACCTATTCTCCTTATCCGCAAGGCCTGCTGTACCAACCGTATACATCGCTGTACCAGGTAGCATAAATATCAACGAACCAATTGCATACGTACTAAAACGGATATCTGTAATACCATACGCAAAATTCTGCAGATTAAATGGAAATATCGGAACCAGACGTGTAATCATAAGAACAAATAATTCATTACAGCCAGTATCGTCAAACAACCATTTTTTCAAGATACGGTTCTTTGCAACCACTGGTCCAATACTGTCTTTCAAGAAAAAACGTCCTGCAATAAATGCAAGAACCGCCCCGATCGTTGTTGACAGAGAACAACAAATCGTACCGATTACTGGTCCAAAGAGAAGTCCTGCCAGTATCGCAAACGTCACTCCCGGAAGCGCAAGCACCACACACCCAACAACTGTCAATACCATATACAATAGAATTGCCAGAGGAAGATTATTCTGCACTATCCGCTTCATAAATTCAAGATTTTCTGAAGTACTTATGTAAGAAGACCAGCCAAAAATATGATTCAGGATCACAATCAAAAGGATGATTCCCCCAAACATCCATAGCTTCTTGTTTTTCATCTCTTTTTCCTTTTCCCCTTTTTGAATTTTGCTATCTAATGTTATCACATTTTCCCTTCTATCACAAATACATTTATACTATAATTGTATATTCTTATCGTGTTTTTCTATAACAAAAAGCAGCCCTTGACGGACTGCCCTTTACGCTTTCTGAATAACTCAGATTATTTACCTTCTTTTTCGTATTCTGTAATTCTTGCTACCTTCGGCATAGAACGGGATTCCGGATCGAAAGTTACGCTTAAGTACTCTTTTACGAGGCATTTTGCGAGCTCAATTCCTGTAACCTGTGCGCCAAGTGTGATAATGTTGGCATTGTTACTGAGCTGTGCCCTCTGAGCCTGATATACATTGTTAACCAGTGCTGCATAAGCTCCCGGAACTTTGTTGGCAGCAATGCTTACCCCGATACCTGTTCCGCAGATCAGGATTCCTCTGTCACATTCTCCTGCTGCAACACTTGTTGCAAGACGAATTGCAGTGTTTGCATAAATCGGATCATCACTTCCGAAATCAACAACTTCATGTCCCATTTCTTCTACAAACGGGGTGAGAATTTTTTTGTACTCTGTTGCGTTAGGATCACAACCAATTGCAATTTTCATTTTCTTGTCCTCCATTTTGGTATAATAATGTATTTCGATACTGGTATTATTATACAAAATTTTCTTTTATTATGGAACCCCTTTTTTTCATTTTTTTCTTTTATTTTCGATTATTCTTGTGTTTTATTTTCGTTTTCTTTCGTTTTTGCCGGTTTTCTGTTTATCTGCAACTGCAGGTTCACCCCAAACGGATTGACTGCAACGCCATATGCTTCCGGTGAAAGGATTTCCGGAATCTTACTTCCTTCTACAACAGCGGTTTTCAATGTCACACCCTTGTTCAGGTTCTGGAATTTCTTAACTTCCTGCACATCCGTAAAGATTGGCTGATATACTTTTCCATCCTTCTGTTTCAGAATCGGAATTCCTTTGTCCTCCTGGACAGTCACAATATAACGCCCCTCCTGATAATGGGCAAGCATTTCTTCGTTCAGCTCTTTTAACTCATCCGTCATCTCCGGTTTATTCGGCTTTCTCATCTGTTGCATAAAATACGCTGCAGTCAGCACCAGTTCCGGATTCTCTACACGTATTTTTCCTTCCGGAAGTTCTTCATCCTTCGGTCTCGTGATCAATTCGTCAAGCTGCACAGCAATCTGTCCGTCCAGTCCTTTGTCCACCAGAATACAGTTGACTCCCATCGGAAACAGCCCGGTAAAAAATGACAGGCGGGAATTTTCATCCACCTTGACAAGCTGCATTGGATTTCCTTCCTTCTGAAGCTTCATAGCCTCTTCTTTCGCTTCCCCTTCTGTGTAGTAAAGAAGGATCTCATCATCAAATGTCTCCGGGTCGCAGACCACATATGGCATTCTTGTACAGGATGACATCAATACATAAATTGCCTCTGCAGTACGCAGTTTATTTAAAGTTTCGATTTTCTGATTTGTATTACTCATTCTAGTATATCCCTTTCCTCTTTCTCCATATAACAAGAATTATACCCGTCTGTCCGAAAGAAGTCAATTTATACTCCCTTATTCCGCTTGATTATCTTCGTATTTTCCTATATCATATGTGTTTAGGGGCTTTTTTTACAGTGTTTTTACTCTTTTATCAGAACAGAAAGGAATGAGAAAATGAATCAGGAAAATACATCTGCACCTGCAGAAAATAAAATGGGTACCATGCCCATCGGAAAACTATTATTTAATATGTCTCTGCCTATGATGATTTCTATGCTGGTACAGGCTTTGTACAACATTGTAGACAGTATTTTTGTCGCCAAATTATCGGAAAATGCACTGACCGCCGTTTCACTTGCCTTTCCACTCCAGACACTGCTTATTGCAGTTGGAACCGGAACCGGTGTCGGCATGAATGCACTCCTTTCCAAATCACTTGGAGAGAAAAATTTTAAAAAAGCAAATGCAACTGCAAGCAACGCTGCCGTTTTATATTTTTTCAGCTATCTCGTATTTTTCATTCTTGGCTTTACGATCGTCCGTCCTTTTTACGCAAGTCAGATCGGAAATGCTGACCAGGAGATCATGGAACTCGGAATCGAGTACTTAAGTACCGTCATGATTTTCTCTTTCGGGCTGCTTGCACAGGTCTTCTTTGAACGTCTGCTTACTTCAACCGGAAGAACCATCTTCAGTATGACTTCCCAGCTGACAGGGGCGATCACCAACATCATTCTTGATCCAATCCTGATCTTCGGACTTCTCGGAGCTCCGAAAATGGGTGTGACCGGAGCTGCTGTTGCAACCGTGATCGGACAATGCGTTGCCGCACTTGTCGCCGGATTTTGTAACCACCGGTACAATCATGATGTGAAACTGAAGTTTCATGGATTCAGACTTGATTTCCATATTATCGGCACCATTTATGCAGTTGGAATTCCAACGATTATTATGCAGTCCATCGGATCGGTTATGACTTACTGCATGAACCGCATCCTGATCGAGTTTTCATCAACCGCAACTGCTGTATTCGGCGTTTACTTTAAGCTACAGAGTTTCTTCTTCATGCCGGTATTCGGTCTCAACAATGGGATTACCCCGATCATTGCCTACAATTATGGTGCCGGTCAGAGAAAACGTATGCTCAAGACGATCAAGCTCAGTATGCTGGTCGCCTTCTGCCTTACCTTTATCGGTTTTCTCTGCTTTGAAGGAATCCCACAGATACTTTTGAGTCTGTTCAATGCATCGGACGAGATGCTCACCATCGGAGTTCCTGCCCTGCGGATCATCGGAATCCACTATCTGATCGCATGGTTCTGTATTGTATCAGGAACCGTATTCCAGGCTCTTGGAAAAGCATTTTTCAGTATGATCGTCTCCATTATGCGTCAGTTATTTGTACTGATCCCTGCCGCGTATATCCTTGCAAAGCTTGGCGGTCTTCATGTAGTGTGGTGGTCCTTCCCGATTGCGGAGGTTATTTCACTTATGGTATCCTCCTTCTTCCTGGTACGGATCAACCGGACGATCATTTCCAGGATTCCTGAGGGAAAGCTTTAGTAGAACTGTGCTCGGATAGTTCCTCTGATAGCGAAAAAGAAGATTTTCACGTATCGATTCAGATCCGTGAAAATCTTCTTTTTATTTTAACTTTATCTTACATAAATCCCTGTATGGATTCGTCCTCGCAAGTCCAATCTCAACCGCTTCACCTGTAAACGGTGCAAACTGGTTCTGCATCACAGAAAATGCCTCCTGCATTTCCGCCTGGTTCAGTCTTTTTCCCAGTGTTGTATGCGGGAACCAGGAAAATGGCTGGTATCTGCTCTGAACCCGGACACCCTCCAGGTTTCTGATCTTTGAGAAAACAGACTCTGACAGCTTCTGCAGATATGCATTTAAAACCGGTGACAGATAAATTGTATGTGGCAGAAACATCCCTAACGAGCACCAGAAAATCTGTCCTTTTTCAAATTCCTGTTCCATTGCCATAAAGCCGGCGATTGCTTTCTCTTCTTCTGCCATATCAAATGCCGACAAAGTAATATGCGGCGGAACCTGTCCGTCAATCATCGCCGCATTGCCTGTCTTTCGTGCAATCTGTTCCATATACAACTGGATTTTCCGGTTCGTTCTTTCGTCAAAATAAAGCGATATGAGGTACATGCTATCCTTTCAGTCCCGCTGACTGCCGGATCATATCTTCCACTACGATATCGTAAATCTCGCCAATACTGTTACAATATTCCAGAATCTTCCATGGCTCGTTTGTATGGAAATGAATTTTGATCAGGTCTTCATCTCCTACCGCGATCAGGCAGTTTCCCTCAAAATGTTCGGATATATATTCTGCAATCTCATCTTCATCCAGATCTTCATCTCTTCTGTCGATCAGAAGCTGCGTATCATAACGGTATGCAAACTGATCCTCTTCTACGTCTATACTGTGTACATTTTCCATCTGTTTGTTCCTCCTTACTCAAAGTTCAAGAACAGTATAGCATATTTTTATTTGTTATCAAATGTAATATTTCTGACCATATTCCGGTTGATCAGCTGGATTCCCTTTTTCCCTGCATCCACTTTGATCCACTGGGAATCAGCTTCCATAAGTGTTCCTTTGATCGCACCTACTTCGTTAAAAAGACTTATTGTACAGTTTTTTCCCATATACTGATCTAACATTGAACCTTCCATATCTTTGATTTCCTTTCCGTCTGCTAAAATTGTGATTACGCTCTGTGTCTGCTGCATCGCCTGCATCATTGTTACCATATTCAGGTTGTTAATCGCAACCATCGTTGCAATGTCCATACCGATCCACCTCCTGCTTTTTGAATCTTAATATACCGGTGAAATCTTTTTCTTTATTCTACTTCATATTTGAGGATCCGTAAAGGGATTGCTGGAAGTTCGTTCGATTGATGGGCATACGCCTTGAATGGTTTATTTTTATCGCAAATTTACGGTAGTGCACAATCTCACGAACAAGTTCGTTCGATTGACGGGCATACGCCCTATGCATAAAAGAAAGAGAGGGCAAATTCCTGCAAGCAGGATTTGTCCTCTCTTTCTTCCATGCGCACTGCCTATTTTTGCACAATGTTTATGATTTTCTTCGGAACGTAAATTTCTTTTACGATATTTCCTGTAAGTTTATCTGCGATTGCTTCTTTTCCGGCAGCGATTGCTTCTTCTTTTGTAGCCTCTGCGGAAATCTTGATGACTGCTCTTGTTTTTCCATTGATCTGTACCGGAATTTCGATTTCATCATCTTTCATGGCTTCTGCATCGTATTTTGGCCATCCGGCACGGAATACGCTTTCTTTGTTGCCAAGTTCTTCCCAGATTTCTTCTGCCATATGTGGTGCAAATGGTGCAAGCAATACTGCAAGGGTATCCAGAGTATCTCTGTCTACTCCGCCTTCTTTCTTGGCGATTGCAACCAGTGTGTTGGTGTGCTCCATGAATGCAGAGATTACTGTATTCAGGCTGAAGCTTTCCAGACGGGTTGTGATATCATAAACCAGTTTGTGACGTACTTTGATCATCTCTTTGGTTGGCTTGATATCTTTGTCCTTGCTGTCCATAAGCAGGTTCCAGAGTTTTTTAAGGAAACGGTATACACCGTCGATTCCTCTGTCATCCCACTCTGCATCCAGTTCCGGTGGTCCTACGAAGAGTTCATACATTCTTAAGGAATCGCATCCGTAATCTCTTACAAGATCATCCGGAGATACGACATTTCCTTTTGATTTACTCATCTTGATACCGTTCTTTCCGGTGATCATTCCCTGGTTGAACAGTTTGATAAACGGCTCGTCAAAATCGATCACACCGATATCGCAAAGGAATTTGGTATAGAATCTTGAATACAGAAGGTGAAGTACTGCATGTTCCACACCACCGATATACATATCTACCGGAAGCATTGCATCTGCTTTTTCTCTGGATACAAGTTCTTCATTGTTGTGGTTATCTACATAACGCAGGAAATACCATGAAGATCCAGCCCACTGCGGCATGGTATTTGTCTCACGTTTAGCAGGTTTTCCACAAACCGGGCAGGTTGTGTTTACCCATTCATCGATTCCTGCAAGTGGAGATTCTCCTGTTCCCGTCGGTTCATAAGATTCTACATCCGGCAGTCTCAGTGGAAGCTGATCCTCCGGTACCGGTACAGCGCCACAGTCCGGACAATGTACGATCGGAATTGGTTCTCCCCAGTATCTCTGACGGGAGAATACCCAGTCACGCAGCTTGTAATTTACAGTTGCACGTCCGATTCCTCTTTCTTCGATGATGTGTGGAGCTTCTTTCTTAAGAACAGAGCTTTCCATACCATTCCACTCTCCGGAATTGATCATCGTTCCGGATGCTTCTGTGTAAGCTTCTGTCATATTTTCGATTTCTTTACCGTCTTTTGCAATAACCTGAATGATCGGAATGTTGAACTTGGTAGCAAATTCAAAGTCACGGTCATCATGAGCCGGTACGCACATGATGGCTCCTGTACCGTAATCAGCCAGTACATAATCAGAAAGCCAGATCGGTACTTTTGCTCCATTCAGAGGGTTGATTGCATATGTTCCTGTAAATACACCTGTTTTTTCTTTGTCCTGCAGACGGTCTACGTTAGACTTCATAGAAGAATCGAAAATGTATTTTTCTACTTCTTCTTTGTGTTCCGGTGTTGCAAGCTCTGCTGCAAGCTTATGTTCCGGTGCAAGTACCATGAAAGTTGCTCCGTGAAGGGTATCCGGTCTTGTTGTGTATACAGTGATCTTATCTTCTCTTCCTTCAACCGGGAAGTCTACTTCTGCACCGTAAGATTTACCGATCCAGTCTGTCTGCATCTTTTTAACTTTTTCCGGCCAGTCAAGCTTATCCAGGTCATTTAACAGACGGTCTGCATATTTTGTGATACGCAGCATCCACTGACGAAGATTCTTCTTTGTAACTTCAGCGCCGCAACGTTCGCATTTTCCGCCTACAACCTCTTCATTTGCAAGACCTGTCTTACAGGACGGACACCAGTTGATCGGGAATTCTTTTTCGTATGCAAGTCCTTCTTTGAACATCTTTACAAAGATCCACTGTGTCCATTTGTAGAAATCAGGATCTGTTGTATTGACTTCCATATCCCAGTCATAAAGCGCTGAGATCTCATTGATCTGACGTTTGATATTTGCGATGTTTGCTGCTGTCGATTTTGCAGGATGGGTTCCCATCTTGATCGCATAGTTTTCAGCCGGAAGACCGAATGCATCCCATCCCATCGGATGAATGATATAATATCCCTGAAGCAGTTTGTAACGGCTCCATACATCGGAGATAACATAGCCTCTCCAGTGTCCTACATGAAGGCCATTTCCTGACGGATACGGGAACATGTCCAGACAATAATATTTCTTTTTCGGGTTGCCGTTTTCATCCACCTTCGGATTGACCGGATTCTCAGCCCATTTTTCTTTCCATTTCTTTTCGATTGCCTTATGATTGTAAGGTACTGCCATTTTTCTTTCCTCCTGGTATTGTTTCAGTATGAAAAAAAGTGTCTTAACCTTTTATTTAGCAGGAAATTCCATCAGGATTTCCTGTTAAATAAAAATCTTTCGCCTCTTTTGATAAATTCAAAGAGACGAAAGATTAAATTCCGTGGTACCACTCTTCTTCGCCGCATCCCGGTAACATAACTTACGGTGCAGCGCACTTGTGATTCTATAACGGGAATTCCCGCTTCTGCCTATCTGAAAACCGTTCAGCAGAAGAACTCAAAGGCGAGTTCAAAGATCTGATCTGCTGCCTTGCACCGCCCGGCAGCTCTCTGTACAGACTCTAATCTTTTACTGATCCTTATCCTTGTTTTTTTCATATACTCTGTTATTATAAAAATAAATACAAGTTCCGTCAAGAGATTCTTGATTGTTTTTTACGAATTCTTGATTATTTTTACCATTTAAAATTGATTTCCGTTATCTCTCAGCCATTTTCTATATTTTTTATAGTCCGGCATCCACGTCGCCACGACCTTCCAGAATGCAGCGGAATGATTCATTTCTCTACGGTGTGCCAGCTCATGAACCACAACATAATCCAAAACTCCCGGAGGCATCAGTACCAGCTTCCAGTTGTAATTGAGATTCCCCACGCTGCTGCAGCTTCCCCATCTGGTCTTCTGCTCCCGGATGGAAATACGCCCATAGGTCACACCCATTTTCCGGGCATAGTATCCGGTTCTTGCACCTAATACTTCTCTTGCCAGATTCCGGTAATATTTCTTTTCTGCTTCCGGCATCTCTCTCTTTTCCTGCAGCTTCATTGCATTTTCCTTCTGAAACTTCACCTTCTGCCGGATCCAGTTCTCTTTTTCCAGAAGGAACCGGTCAATCCGCTTTTTCTCACAGGAATAGGGTGCACGAACCGTCACCTTCCCTTCCCGGTCAACCTCGATCCCGATACTCCTGCGGTTCGACCGGACCAGGCGATATTCTATGTCCACGACCGGATCACCTCCAGAAAGCGTTCCCCGTATTTTTCAAACTTAAATTCCCCGACACCGGATACTTCCAGCATCCCTGCCTTATCCTTCGGCTGATCGATACACATCTGCACCAGCGTCTTGTCAGAAAATACAATATACGGCGGAACCTTTTCTTCTCTCGCGATTTCAGCACGCAGGGCGCGCAGGATTTCGAAAGACTCTTCCTGCTCTTTGTTCAGAACCAGTCCCGCAGTCTTCTTCACCTTTTTCTTCGGTGCGGTCTTCGCCTCTTTCTCCGGTTCTTTTGCCATCTTCATGGAAAATGTCTCCTGCCCTGCGATCAGTGCTTCTGATTTTTCAGTCAGCTTCACAATCATATAAGAATCCGAGGTGGTCTTCAGATATCCCTCTACCAGAAGCTGGTTGAAAATCTGCCGGAGCTTCCATGAAGGCGTCTTAGAGAGTACTCCGTAAGCCGGACTGGCACTCATGCCATACTGCCGGATCTTCGCATTATTTGCTCCATGTACCGTATCCAGAATTACATTGATGCCGTAACGCTGATGACTCTCTTTTACACACATGGCAAGTATTCTTGCCTCTGTCGTCATATCCACGGTATCAAACTGTGTCTTACAGTTGGAACAGTTTCCACAGTAATTACTGCCGTATTCTCCAAAATACCGCAAAATATAATCACGCAGACATTCATTTGTAAAACAATAATAAGTCATCTTTTTCAGGCGCTCCTGATCCCGCTCCATCACGATCCGGCGCGTCAGTTCATCCAGTTCCTGATTGTCGCGGTTGTTCTCAATGAACATCTGGTTTGTGATCACATCCTGTCCCGCATACAGCAGAATACATTCCGCCGGAAGGCCGTCCCTGCCTGCTCGTCCGGCCTCCTGATAATAGCTTTCCATGTTTTTCGGCATATTATAATGGATGACGTACCGCACATTCGATTTATCGATTCCCA
>OIZU01000207.1_pt1 | contig 58975 bp, 36 predicted proteins | sample 1588661 | NCBI WGS metagenome assembly OIZU01 (sample SAMN03283257) | human gut metagenome | biome: human-associated habitat; material: feces | host: Homo sapiens | place: USA | collected 2013 | reverse complement strand
AGTCCTGTGTAGTTGAAGTTGATCTTGCCACCTTCTACATACCACCAGCCGTACTCGTTTGCTACAAGTCCTGTGTAGTTGAAGTTGATCTTGCCACCTTCTACATACCACCAGCCGTACTCGTTTGCTGCGAGTCCTGTGTAGTTGAAGTTGACCTGACCATTCTCTACATACCACCAGCCATACTCATTCCGTGCAAGTCCGGTTGCGTTGAAGTTGATCGCACCGTTCTCTACATACCACCAGCCGTATGCATTCTGTACCAGTCCTGTGTAATTAAAGTTAATCTGGCTGTTTTCTACATACCACCAGCCATAAGTACTGTCATTTACAAGACCTGTTACATTGAAGTTGATCTGACCGGCTTCTACATACCACCAGCCATATTCATTTGCTGCAAGTCCGGTATAAGCAGTATCTACTTTACCGTCTTTGTAGTAGAACCAGTTGCCGTCTTTGTCCATACCGAGACCATCTGCCGGTTTTGCATCTTCATCTGCTTTCTTAACAGTTTCGTTTGCTCCGATATCCGGTGTACCATCTGTCAGTGCATTTCCATAGTAGTCAACAGATGGGATTTCTGCTTTGTTTGCTGCCAGCTCGCCGCCAAGTGTATCGTCGGTGTAGGACGGAGCTTCCGGAATTGCCATACCTGCATCTGCTGCCGGTGATGTCTTTGCAATGCGGAATCCTTCTGCGGTTCCCAGCGTTGTCTTGCCATCTGCCCAGCTTCCTGCTGTGTAATCTGTCACATCTGCAAACTGCGGATCTGCATAAACTGCATGTGCATCGTTTGCCAGAGCCTCGTATACTGCCTCAGCACTTCCGTCGCTGCTGTATACCAGGTTGTTGGAGTAAGTGATACCCTCTTTTGTGCTCATGCTGTCTGCTTTTACCGGTCCGTAGAAGATGTTGTTAAATACAGATACTTCTTTGATATTCGGACCTTCCCAGTAAGAATCCGGTGTCAGTGACATTGTATAGCCACCGTTATTCTCCCAGTAGATGGTATTGTTGTAAATCTGAACACCGAGAGAACCATATTTACCGGTTCCCATACGGATCACCGGTGCACCGTCGTATTTACCATCATTTACGCTGACATTGTAGCGAGCAATGTTATTTACGGTTGCCCCCGGTCCCGGGCAAAGCATCAGGAATCCGCCCAGGTTGTCATGGCTGTAATTGTACTCGTATACACAGTTCTGTACACCATAGTCAAAGTCAAATGCCATGCTGTCGTTTCCAACTGCGGATCCAACGGAATGTCTGGATGTGTTGGAAGCTTCGTTATAACGGAATGTTACATTGTTGCTGTCCCATGACCAGATTGCTGCATGGTTCGGGTTTGCACTGTAATTCCAGCTGCTGTCTGCAGAGTTGTCAACCAGGTTGTACTCTACCATTGCATCTGTGGTGTTGATCGGTACAATACCGTCACCTGCAACATCATGTACATAGTTGTTGCTGATCGTCACATTGCTGCTGCCGATCCATTTGCTGTTTCCTGCATTCTGATATCCGGTATCACTGCTTGTTCCACCTACCAGTTTGCGGCTTGCCCATACGCTCTCCATGTAGATTGCTTCGTGGCATACATTGTATACTTCATTTCCTTCAATGGCAAGTCCTGTGTAGTAAGACTCTACGCTACCGGTATGATTGCTGCCGTTTCCTGTCACAAGAACGATCAGTCCGCCTGCGCCTTTGTCTGCGCCACCGGCCATCTTACCATTGACATCATGGATCTTATTGTTACGGATGGTTACGTTTGTCAGTTCACCGCCGTCTCGGTTCTCTACTACGAGACCGGATAACAGTTTGCTGCTCTGTTTGTAGCTTCCGATTTCTCCTGCGGAGAGATCCCAGTTTGTGATCTCAAGGTTTTCAATCACGATATTCTGGCTGTTTCTGATATGAACAGCTGCCAGATCTTCCTTGGTAGAAGCGGACCAGTCTGCTCCGTTTCCGTTGATTACAGGTTTTGCACCCTCACCGTAGCTTCCGATCACGATCGGAGCGTCTGCGCTGCCGATGGCATTGTCGATGAACAGCTGCTCACCATTCCATACACAGCCTGCTTTCAGTAAGATGCTGCCGCCTGCTTTCAGCTGACGGATGGAGGACGCTTTTGTCAGTGTCTTCCATGCTGTCTCCGGTGTGGTACCATCGTTTGCATCATCACCGTTTACAGCGTCTACGTAGTACGTTACATCACCCGTTGGCTCATGAATGGAGATCAGTTCGCCTTCAGCTGCGTTTACTTTTGCGATCATCTCGCGGATATCGCGCTGTTTTGTTTCATTTGTTGCATTTGCTTTGAAGTCTTTTGCTTCTTTTACAACTGCCTGGAATGCACTCCAGGAGTCTGCTGTCCAGTCAGCCTCATTCAGCTGGTCTTTCTCAGCGATAACTGCATCAAAATCTGTCCAGTCAAGTTCACCGCTCTGTGCATCATTTGAAATGATACCGATCCAGCTTAATACCGGATCACTTCCGGATGCTTTGCTGATAGTTACAAGGATATGATCAGAACCTTCCGGAACGGTTACATCCACACTGCTTCTGTCCTCTGTCTTACCGGAGGAAAGGCTTGCGCTGCCTGTGCCGAGCTCTGTCTTTTTGCCATCAGCATCTACAGAAGAAACTGTGATCTTGATACCTCTGGAGCTGCTCCACCACTCATGGAATCCGGTTGCTACCGTATAAGTACCCGGTGTCAGTTCAAAACCGTACTCGATCTTGCCGCCGCTGGTTGCCCACCAGCCGGTATCGAAGAAGTCGCCGGATCCTTTGGATCCCATATCCTGGGAACTGCTTCCGCCTGATGCACCCGGTGTACTTGTGTAACCCCATGTTACGCCATTGTCATCACCGTATGCCTGATCGGATACCATGTTCTTCAGGTCAGTTGCTGCTGCTGCAAATTTTTCATAAATAGAAGATGTATTATCTCCGTTTGTGTAACAGTCTGCGAAGTATACCAACGATTTCGGACAGCAGAATACCTGAATGATAAATTCTCTGTTCAGATCTTTCAGTGTACCTGTTACTGTTACATAGCCAAGTGCCGTCTCACCTGCGGACTCGTCTACGGTCCAGGTTACTTTTGCATCTTTTACTACTTTTGTACCGATTGTTACATCAATGGTTTTCGGTAATGCTGCTTTGAGTGCAGTCATATTTTCAACGGTCTCCGGAAGTGCTGTATTGATAGAGATCGCACCTTTATCTTCCAGTTCATCCAGCGTCCAGTCTTTGTAATTCTTGATTGCGATGGTATTGTTGGCACCAAATTCAATCGGAAGCCATACATATCTGGAATCGCTCAGATCTTTTCCGTTATCCGGATTGTACCAACGGTCACCCATGTAGATGAATTTGCCGTTCTCGGCATCTACCGGAATCACGCATGTACTCTGTGTCTCAAAGGTATTGTTGGAGGTATCTCCGACACACGGATTACCCATGTTGGTCCAAGGTCCCAGCGGGCTGTCTGCGACTGCATAACGTGCCTGGTTCGGAGCCCATCCGGTACAGCCGGATGTGATCAGGTAATATTTACCCTGATATTTGAACATTGCCGGAGCCTCTCTGGAATCGGTACTGCTGATGCAGAAGTCTTCTCCCAGAACCATCTCATCTGCGTCTTTTGCAAGACCTGTGTAAGTGTCATTCAGTTTTGCGATGTACATTACCGCATTGCCCTCGGAAGAGTACATTACATATGCGGTTCCGTCGTCATCCTGGAACAGGTTCATGTCTCGTACATGTCCGCCCACGGAATCAAATCCATGATTGCCGTAATCACTCGCCAGCATATAGCTGCCTACCAGTTTGTACGGTCCGTTGATGTTGTCTGCAATTGCGATACCTGCTTTTGCTTTTGCGTAGTTGGAACCGCTGTCATCAGAATACGGACTTGTTCCGTCTGCATGGAACCAGATCACATATTTGCCTGTTTTTTCATTATAAAGCATCTTCGGGCGTTCCATAACGCATCCCTCTGCCCAGAGATCTACATAAATGTCTTTCTTCTCATCAGCGCTGAGATCACCGTACAGATTCTTGAAGTAATTGTCTGTCTCGAACTGGTCATAATTGTCCATTGTTCTTAAAACAACGCCTTCGTCTTTCCAGTTGTACAGATCTTTGGAGGAGTACATATGTACACCCGGCATCGGTCTGTAACCGTTGGTTCTGTCTTCACCGATCCAGTAGTAAGTATCACCGATCTTCTGGATCTGTCCGCCATGAGCCTGAACCTTTGCACCGTTGTTATCGTAGATTCTTGCTGCATTGGTACCTGTGATGGAATCATAGGTCTCAAAATGAGCTTCTACCAGACTGCTGTATGCTTTCTCAATGGCTTTCTTTGCTGCTGCAATTGCATCTGTGTCCGCAGAATTTTCATCAATGAGTTTCTGTGCATCTGCAATTGCCTGATCAAATGCTGCTTTTGTCGTAGTGGTATAATCTTTACCCGCTACTTTTTCAAGATATTTCTGAACGGTTACTTTCAGAACTGCCAGTGCATCTGCCTCACTGCCCGGAATCGCTTTTACAATGATGTAGTTTACGATCGGGTCATCACCGGCTTTGGAACGACTGGTTGCCTGAACAAATACATTCAGTTCACCGTCTGTTACGGTCACCTTATAAGTGCCTTCAAAATCTTTGGCTGTCAGTCCGGATTCTACTTTTTCACCTTCCAGAAGGATGTCTTCTGTCTTGGTTCCCCACTGATGCCATGGATTGTCGATACCTACGGTTACTTCATAATTGCCTTCCGGCAGCTCGAAACGATAATCAATACCGGATTTTCCTGCTTCGTAAGTGATTTTATCTGACTGATAACGGTAAGAGCCTTTTAATGTAGTGTCACCGCCTCTTGCTGTTGCAGTATAAGCAGCATCCTCCACATAACCCCAGCTATATCCTGTGTCAGAATCTTCTGCATAAGCCTGATCCAGACTGCCCTGGTATAATCCCATGTTGGAATCAGCCGGAACAGAGGTCACATCAGAAGTACCTGCGTTTGCCAGATACAGCACATAATTGTTTGCTGCGATCTCAGCATCGCTGAATTTCTTTCCGCCGGACTTGCCGCATACGGTAATCCAGTTTACAATTGCCTCGTTTCCTGTTACTTTCTTAATAGTGATGGTTACTTCTTTTTCTTCATCCAGAGTAATCTCACCGGATGCAACACCTTTTGCACCTGTCAGATTCAGATCTGCGAGTTTCTGTTCTTCACCATCTACAGTGTAGTATACCGCACTCTGTCTGGTTGCATTCCACTGTGCCCACAGTTCGTTGGAACCTACCATGATGGTATGTGTACCTGCCGGAAGTGTCACAGTGTACTGTACACTTGCCTGATACCATGCAGCTGCATAGGAATCAGATGCATTTTCACTGTTATAAGCATTATAGCTTCCCAGGTAACCCCAGGTATTGTCGTCTGTCTTCTTCTGATCTGCAACCGTATTTACCATGGATTTGATTCCTGATGCCTGCAGATTCTTAAAGGTCTGTGATTCCGTGTTATTACAGTCGATCATATACTCGATGTATTTCGGCACTACCTGAACAGTTGCGTTTGCCTGTACATCGCTGTATCCCTCTACGGTACCAGTCAGATTCAGGTAAGTATATGGAGTTACGCCAAAGTCAACACCCTCCGTGTTCCATGTAACGTTTGCTTCTTTGGCTGCTTCTCCGCCTTTCTCTGTCAGTGTCAGAGTCTTAGGAAGAGATAATGTTCCATCCGGATAAGCGAGACCGGATACCGGCTCTACCGTATAGTCAGATGCCGGCTTGTATACTTTCAGTTCGGAAAGGTTGCAGGATCCGTTTGCATCTACTGCGTATTTGATATAGCGGTAGGAAACCGGTTCTGCGCCTTCTTTGTAAGTATTGAACTCGCTGTAATATACCATGGTGTCTTTGTTTGCAGCCGGTGTGGACTCAATGGTATATAACTCTGTCCAGTTTTTACCGTCTGCGGATCCATAGATTACAGCTTCCTCGCAGCGGCTCTCATAGCCTGCACGCGGTGCGTAGCTTACAGCTGCGATCGGCATCTCTGTCTTGAGATCCAACGTAACATATCCGTTTGCAACACCATCAAAGAATGTGGAAAAATTATTGTCAACAACGTTTGTTCCCACATTTGTGGTTCCGTTGTTCCATGCTGCACTGGATGTAACCTGATCTTTGTTTACGATAATCTGCTCAACATCGATTGGCTGTACTTCCGGCACTTTTTTGATTCCATCCACACCTTCAATTGTGTATGTTGTGATAGAATTTGCTTTCATAGTGGCAGTAAAATACATGTTCTGTGTATCAACTGCAATGTTGTCGGAATCTGTTACATCTGCCCAGTGTTCACCGTCTGCCAGTGTTCCGCTGGTACGGGTGGCTGTAATCTTACTGCCCATAGTCTCGAACCTGGACAGATCAAATTTCCATGTCTTGTCAGAATCAGATGTATTGGATGCAACAACGACTACTTTCTTACCTGCCTTATCATATGCAGCAAGTGTCGTACCTGTCTTGTTGGTGCCGATAATGGTATATCCCGGACGGATATATCGGGAAAGCTGTCCGTATGCATAATATTTCATACTTACAGTGATGGTTTCATCATCATGATTTGCTGCTGCAAGTCCCCAATATCCGTTGGATGTCGTGGATTTCCATGATTTCTCCAGGGCTTCCATAGAAAGGAAATCATTCGCACTTCCTTTGTTTACCCAGGACTGACCATATTCACTGCTGTCTGCATGCATATCGATGGCATTCCACAGAATCCATGCGGAGCATTTCAGACCGTTTACTTCTGTCATCATTGCACCGGCCAGACCAAGTGCTGCGCTCATCTCGCCAGCCTTTGTACCTGCGGTATAAGATCCGTCAACCTCGGACATCCACAGGTTTTTACCCTCAGACTGTGCCAGTGCACTCAGATCTGATAAGGAACTTCTTGTGTATGTATGGGTATCAATTCTTCCCAGAACGGCTTTTGCTTCATCGCTGAGCTTGTTGTAGGAATCGATCTGTCCACCCTGTCCGCCATTATATCCGCTGTTTGTCTCGTCTGTACCGGAAATAATGATGTTGATGCCTTTGTTCTTTAACTCCTCATTCAGTGCAACCAGGATCTTGGACTGAGATTCGCCCTGGCTGAAGTGACAGCCTTCCTGTTTGTTGCTGTTTGCACCCCAGTAGTTGGTTGCCGGCTCATTCATCGGATCAGTACTCTGGAATGTGATCACACCTTCCTTGTTCCAGTGCTCGATCACATCTGCCATATAAGCAGCAAATGCATGGTAGGAATCTGCACGTAAGTTGTCTGTGTTAGAATTTGTATTTCCTGATGAACAGCCGCTGACTGTCATAAAGTATGGCGGCGAATTGGAAAATGCTTCCGCAAGGAAATCCTCTCCACTGGCTTTTGCAGCTGCTTTCAGAACGTTCATCTGATTCTTGTCTGCATCCCAGTCATAGTTCCATGCATAGCCGCATTCTGCATCTGCACGGTCAAAGTTTTCTGTATACCATGTAAGGTCATGTTTGCTCTCATCAATCTTTGTTACGTCTACTGCGTATCCCGGAACTCCGCTGTCTGAGCGGATAATATGTGCAGCATGTTTAAATGGATCTGTCTCCGGAAGAACACCTTCCTCACCGGATTTGATCACTGCCATTTTTACAAAATCAAGTGTCCAGTCTGCCTGACCTGCAATATTGATGGTGTTTTCCCCCGCATTTAATGCAACATCAGAAAGTGTTACACAGAACAGCATGCAATGGCTGGAACTGTTGGTACCCTCAGCGATGATACTGCTGTTGATAGTATCTTTATCTGCCACGTAATCTGCCTGACTGTCTGTTCCGGCATTCACACGGATAGCCACATCACGGGTATTTGTACCTTCCAAAGTAAGAAGCAGTTTTACGGTATAGTTTCCTGCTTCGTTTGCATTTACCTTATACTGCAGATTATCTCCGCTGCCGGGAGTATCACCCAATTTGTTGATCCAGCCAAGTTTGGAGAATTCACCAACTGCGGTGCCTTTTGTAATACCAAAATCTGCATCGGATGCAGAATAGGTCATACCTGCCATTTTACTGTAAGTCTCAACCTTTCCGCTGGTTCCTGCATAGGTATAAGTACCTTCTGTCAGATCATAAAAGCTTGCTTTTTCATTGACTTTTACTTCTTCGGAAGTTGTGTTTCCGATATCGTCGCCGCCACCTACATTGTAGCGTCCGATATTCATGTTTAATCCGTCTTCGCTGAAGAAAAGCTTTGCTGCTTCATTCGTCAGTTTTTCACTGTAACCAATGCGGTTTGCCCACCAGCAAAGCGATGTACCCCAGCCCTGAAACTCGCCAAGTCTGTCACTATTTGTGTCGTTAAATGTCGATGCCTCAGAAGGCTTCAGTCTTACTGTGGAATCCACTGCAACGGTCTGTGCTTCTTCTGCATGTACATCCAATGCGCTGATCGGAACACTAGTCACAACCATTGCGGCTGCTGCAATAAGACTAATGAATTTCTTCATTTTCCTCATGATTCTCTCCTCCTCTTTTCCTCATGCTGTGATGCAGATGTCTTCCGGGATATTCAGACAAACATCACGTTATGGTGTTAGTATAAAATAAAAAACAGCTAAGGTATATCAAATAACTTAGCTGTTTTTTATTTTTCTTAGATTATTTTTGTAAAATTCTGTCTATTTCTGATGTCAAATCATAACTTTTCCATTTACGACCGGGCACATAACACCGAGAATCTTCACCAGTCCTGTGTAACCAAAATCAATCTTTCCTCCGGTCACATACCACCAGCCGTACTCATTGCGAGCCACACCGTTGTAGGTAAAATCTACTTTACCGTTCGTCACTTTCCACCAGCCATATTCGTTGGCCTGAAGTCCGTTGTAGTTAAAGTCGATCTTTCCGTTGATGACCATCCACCAGCCATACTCATTGGCTTCCAATCCGGTGTAGGTGAAGTCTACCTGTCCGCCGGTTACTTTCCACCAGCCATACTCGTTGGCTTCCAGTCCGTTGCAGTTAAAGTCAACCACACCGCCGACGATCTTCCACCAACCATATGCATTCTGTGCAAGTCCGGTGTAGGAGAAATCTACTTTACCATGATTGATATAGAACCAGCCGTATGCATTCTGTGCCACAGTTGTAACACCCTCTGCTACCTTGCCATCCAGATAATAATACCAGCTGCCATCTGCTTCCGGGCTGTTTGCAAGACCATCTGCATGGGCCGGTTTCGGTGTCGGATCCGGATCTGGTGTTGGATCCGGGTCTGGAGTCGGATCTGGGTCTGGGGTTGGATCCGGTGCCTTTGTCACATCGGAAATACTGATCCAGCTCAGGATCGGATCGTCACCGGCTGCTTTTTTCACAGTCAGGGTCACAACTGCTTCCTCTGGCAGCTCAATAGTTCCCTCTGCATAAGTCTCGCTGGATTTTACTGCGTCAAAATCACACAATTTGGACTCCGCGCCGCCATTTACGGAATAGTATACATCCATCTCACGGCCCATGCTCCACCAGCCGGTGCATCCCAGCATGATCTGATGCTCACCTGCCGGAAGTGTTACCTGATATGTGATGTTCTTGCTGCCACGGGCCCACCAGCCACCTGCATACGGATTGGTCGAGCTGACCTCGCTGTAACCCTTCATATCTCCGGAGTCACCCACAACACTTGTGTAACCCCAGCTGTTCTCCTCTGTCTTTGCCTGATCTGCTGCCTCTGTATTCAGCAGTTTATCGCTGACCGCTTTTACATTTTCCCATGTCTGGGAACCGATGTTGTTGCTGTCGATCATGTATTCCACATTTTCCGGGATCAGCTGTACCTGTGCAGTTGCCGCTACGATGCTTCCCTCCACGGAACCGGTTACAGTTACATAGCTGTATGGATTACCGGCAAAGGAAACACCTTCCAGGTTCCATGTAACTGCTTTTTCTGCACCATTTACGGTCACAGTTTCCGGAAGCTGCGGCTCCTGTCCCATGATGGTGGTCGTTGTCACGGTCTCCGGGGAACTGTAAGCTGCCATGATCTTCTGATATTCTTCAGAGGTCACACGGATCGGTGTACCATGTCTTGCGCGGCTCGGCATCTTGTATGTACCACTCTCCGGTTTTGTGAATACACCGCTCTCCAGATCGGTTGTTACCAGCGGGTAATATCCGCCGCCGCCAAAATCATCCACTAGCAGACACCATTTGTCTATTCCGTCGGTGTCATCCTGATTCAGCTTGAAAATGGTCGGCCCCTCTACATACTGATTGCTGTTCAGGGAATCGGAAGCAATCTGTGTAAAGTTGCCAAGTACGCTATCACTCTTCTCCAGGAAGATGGTCTTTGTCTTTGCGCCAAGGCTGTTTGTGCTGTCGCCTTCATTTTTTGTAAAACGATAATACGTTCCATTATGTTCGATCATCGTCGTATCAATACTGGACTGATCTTTTTCAATGTACAGTTTCGGTTCTGTAAATGTATAGAAATCTCTGGTTTTTACATAGTACAGACGCTGTTTCGTATCTACACTCGGTGTTCTGGATGCCCAGTATATCACATATTCGCCAGTCTTCTCATCATAGGTTGCTTCCGGCGCCCAGGTGCAGCCTGCACCGATGGCTGCGGATACTTCCACCATACGTTCATCGGACCAGTTTACAAGATCTGTAGATTCCCAGATCATCAGGCTCTGACTTCCGTTGTTCTGCGCTGCATCCCATCCGTTTCCACCGTTGATCTTCAGGTCTGTCGCGATCAGATAGAATTTGTCGCCTTCCGGAGAACGAATGATAAACGGATCACGCACACCTTTTTCACCCAATGTGGATGTAAGAATCGGATGGTTGTTGTTCAGATCATCCCAGTTCATACCATCCTGGCTGGATGCAAAATAGATCTGCTCGCCGTCAGAATAACCTTCTCCTGCAAAATATGCAAAGAAGTAATCGGTGTACTCAGCATCTTCGATCTGTTTCGGTGCTGCTTTTACGGTAAACGTAAAATCTTTGGTCGTGCTGAGTCCTTTCCATGTGATCGTAGCGGTCAGTGTAACATCGGTATCTTTCTCCGGTCTGGTCACAGCCCCCGCCGGCATTGCATCATAGCCTTCTACCTCATGCGAAGCGACATCCACGATATCACTCTGTTCTGTGGACCAGGTCACTTCTGCTGCCCCGATGGTCTCCGGCAATGTAATATTGCCATATACCTCAGAACCATGCTCGGTGGAGTATGGTAACGTCAGCTGATCTGCCAGTTCTTTCAGCATCGCATTCTGATCCAATACGGTTACTTTATACGTTTTTTCTCCAACTATTTTCTCTCCGTCTTTCATGGTAGCTGTCAGTGTCACTTCCTTATTACCGTCGGTAGGGATCGTAACTGTTCCATCTTCTTTCACAATATTGACATTGTCGGAAGTCCATGTGATGGAAAGTCCGTCGGAAGAAGTCCGGAGCAGATTCAGATTACCGATAATATGATCCATATCTCCCAGCGCAGTCTCAAGTTCAGAAGCTGCTGCTGTCACGCGGTCGTTGTCATACAGGCGGGTTCCGGCAACAATTTTCAGATTGTCCAGCTGCATGCTGGAATATTCTCCGCCACCCCAGGCTGCTTTTCCGATCCAGAAAATGCCGTTATCACCCAGGATATCTGTCAGACTGTAACTGCTTGCCACTTTGCTGACACGCACACCGTTGAGGTAAGCAACCGTCGCATCTTTTGTGTATACAATGTCCACATGCTGCCATTGGGAAGCTGCCATTTTGATGGTCGGATTTGCAGGTCTGGATCCCGTGTTATTATAACGCTCAATCTCTGTGGTTCCGTTTTTTACCAGAACACCGAGATAACGCTCTTTATTTCCATTATCATTCCAATTCAGGGAATTACCATTCTCCGCTGCATAAAATACCCAGTGTGAATTACTCATCTCCGGCAGAATATCATAGGAAATCGTCACTTCATCATGGCCCTTTAACAGACTGCTGCCGTCTGCTGCACGCACCTGCATCCAATCCTTGTCGGATGCCACGAATTTTGCAGCTTTTCCTCCATCATGATCTACCAGTTCAATGCTGCCGCCCCCCATGGTTGCAATGGCATTACCGCCGCTGAAGCTGCCATCATCCCCAGCCTCATTAAAGTCGAAATCCGCCAGAACCACTTCATCGGAAGTTTCTTTCGCATCCTGCAAGGCAATCGCTGTCTGAGTACCGGTGCCGGCAAAAGCCGTAGTCATCGGGGTAACTGCCATGGACACTGCCAATACGCCGGCCAGAAGTGCTTTCCGGTTACACCATTGTCTGTACTTCTGATTTTTCATAAATCCCTTTTCCTCCTTTTATCAAACGCTTTTCACATATTAATAACTATAAACGAAAAAACAGCTAAGATATATCAAATTTCTTAGCTGTTTTGCATAATTCTTAGTTTTATTTTACTGAATCTTCCATTTCTTCCGATTGGCAAACTGCCTCTTATAATGCCCCGGTGTCTCCCCTGTGATCTCCTGAAACACCTTACAGAAATGGCTCTGAGAGCTGAAGCCCAGATAGAAACTGATTTCCTGAATACTGTAATCCGAATACTGTAACAGATTCCGGCTTCGGCGGATTTTTTCCTGCAAAATATATCGTTTGATGGTAATATGTTCCTGCTCCTTGAAAAGATGGGACAGATAATCCGGATTAACCTTCAGATATTTCGCAATATCTGTAATCTGGATACTGTCATGGAAATGCTGAAATATATAATCCTTCACGGCAGCAATCAACGGATTCTTATAACCGCCCTCATTCGCCTGCAATTCTTCCGCCACGACATCTGCGTACATCCGCTGTGCCATCCGCTTGAATGCTTCCACTTCGGTAACATTGTCAATTTCTTCAATCTGCTGGATCATACTGTCCGCCATAGTAAAAGATTTTTCCACGCTGACTCCCGCCTCCACTGCGGTCCGCGATGCCAGTGTGATATTTCCGATTGCCACATTTTTGTGATGGCGCAGAGGATCCTTTGCAAGCTGTCCGATCTTTCCCTCATAGGTCTCAGAAATACTCCTATTCAATGCCGCCACATCGCCATGTCGGATTGCATCCTGCTCTCTGCGCTCCTGTTCATAAGGATTATGAATCCCTGCCTGCTCCTGATGTGCAAACAAATCCCTGCCCAACTGTTCATGAATCTTCTGAACGCTTGGAAATTCTTCCTTATTGTATTCGAGAAACTCTGCCAGGGACAGTTCTTTTCCCGTCAGGTATCCATAATACAGGATCATACCGGCTACCAGTGTATTCAGTTCACAGATCTGAAGATGCAGCCCTATATCTTCCAACTTGCCGAATTTCCTGCCTGCGTGCTGAAACCGCGCTGCATTCGCCGGTGCCAGAAGGATCGGTCCGAACAGAATCCAGCTATCCTCCTGTGCCGGATCCCGTATTTCACCGGCAAGAATATCCGGCTCCAGAGCATAAATTCCAGGATACTTCCTTTGTTTCAGTTCAAATATATTCTTCAGAAACGATGTCTCCGCCTCCGAAAGTATCTTACTACCTGCTGATTCTCCAAAGCTTTGACACTGTGCGCCAGCCCCGTCATATCTGCACACAGAAATATGCATCAGATTTACCAGCATTGTCCCCAAAAATATCTCCTGCATCGAATGACTGCCCGCTCTTATTTCTTATCCAGCGAATACTGCACGAGACGCTCCAGCAGATCTACCGTTCCATCGATACCGTAGCATGCGCTGTTAATGCAGATATCAAAATCTGCCGGATTACCCCATTTCTTACCGGTATAATAATCATAAGATGTCTTTCTGCGCTTATCTGTCTTACGGATAAACTCTTCTGCTTCCCGACGATCCTGATTGTTGAGCAGCATTTTTCTGCGGACACGGTTCTCATATGGTGCACCGATAAATACACTGAGACGCGGAATACCGCCCGTCATCAGCACATGACCGCAGCTTCTTCCGACAATGACGCTGTCACCTGCTTTTGCAATCTCTTTGATCACATGGCTCTGTTTGATAAAATGCAAATCTTTTCCACCGATTCCCGGCATCTTTTCATCCAGTTCATCAATCATCAGATCCAGAACCGAATCATCATAAAAAGAGAATCCAAGCCGTCCTGCCAGACGGGAACCAATCTCATGACCACCGGCGCCGGTCTCACGGGCAATGCAGATTACAACATGATCTTTTTCGGTCTTATACATCAGCCCATGACGATCCTTTGTAAAATCTTTTGAAATCTGATCCCGGAATCCATCATCTTCCATCACAGCCATCATATCGTTGCACAGATGCTCATAACGGATAAAAAGTTCCTCATATCTGCCACCGTTTTCCTCAATGATCTTAATCATATTTCCGATCAGAATCAGCTCATCTTTCAGCTTTTCTGTATCCTCACGCTCGAAATCCTTCAAAATCTGCTTTACAGAAATATGCTTTGGTCCAGGAAACACTTTTCCCAGTTCACTTCCGGATGCTTCATATACTTCTGTATCCAATGTGTAAAAACGTTCTGCCAATTCCTGATAGTTTACCTTGCTTCCCTCTGGTTTCATAAATCAATTCTCCTTTCGCTGCAACTTCATAACTGTCTGTCCATCTGAATTTTTCAGTATCAGTGAATCCTGATTCTCATCTGCCTCATAAGTATATACCGATGAGCTGCTGCCTCCGATCAGCTCAAAATTATCTTTATCTGCTGCATATTTCATATGTGCCCCAAACACAAACGAGCCATCCTCATGCAGTTCAATATAAGATCCGCCATCTGCTGTATAGGAAGCTTCCAGTGCTGTATCTGTAAAGATTGTGTCTGATCCGCTCTCGAACTTCATCTGTGTCCCGCCGGCAAAATCTGGTTCCTCGCCTTCTGTGAGTTTGCACCGCGTATAAGTGCCGTCTTCATTTTGCTGAATCGCATAGGAATCATAAGCCAGCTGCGTCTGGGCATCATCCTCCCCTTCCTGACCATAGTAGATCAGGTTCAGTACCCGGTAACCTGCTTCACTGGTGCTCAGCTGATAAATCCCGGTATAACCGTAATCACAATTACCGTCTTTATCCAGTGTCATCTGTATCTTCAGAGTATCCCCTGCTGTATAGACTCCGTCAAATTTCACTTTTGATTTTACAGAATCCAGCTTTGTCTCGGCAGCTGCACTGCCTCCATCTGCGGTTCCCGCATTCTTTGTTCCGCATCCTGCCAGAGCGACCATAACAAGCAACAGTACTCCCAGTAGTTTTCCGGTGTGTTTCTTCATAATAAATGTTCCTCCAATAACTGTCTCTCCAGAGATTTTCCCATACTCTGAGTATTTCTATTTTACCACTTTACGACACTTCTCACAAGTGTTACAGTAAGTTTGTAACACTATGGAAGGAGTGCCTTATTATGAGCAAAAAACAACCACGCAACACCAAGGGTAAAATTATTTCCGCTGCCTGGAAACTCTTTTATGAACAGGGATACGATGACACCACCATCGATGAGATCATTGCGGAATCCGCTACCTCAAAAGGCTCCTTTTATCATTATTTTGAAGGAAAAGATGCTCTGCTCGGATCTCTTTCCTTTCTGTTTGACGAAAAATATATGGAACTGGAAGCACAGCTTTCCGGCTTTGCGACACGCTATGAACAGCTGATTTATCTGAACCAGGAGCTTTTTTCCATGATTGAAAACAGCATTTCCCTGGATCTGCTGGCACGGCTGCTGTCCACACAGCTCATTACCAAAGGAGAAAAACATCTGCTGGACCGCAACCGCTATTACTATAAACTGCTGCGCCGTATCATCCGGGAAGGACAGGACGGCGGGGAATTCCGCACAGATCTCTCCGTAAATGAAATGGTGAAGCTGTATGCGATTGCAGAACGCGCCCTGCTCTATGACTGGTGCATCTGTAATGGAGAATATTCTTTAAAAACGTACGGCTCTACGGCGATGCCCATCTATCTGGCACAGATCCGGATCCGGGATATCTGAGCGATTTATTTTTATTCTATATTTCATTCCATATCTTAGTCTATTTCTGTTTTTCCTTTATTTCAGCAGGTTTATATCACTTTTTATGTTTATTTTCTGTACTTTAGTCTATACTCCATTCTGTATTGCAGTCTGTTTTTATTCATGGTATACTGGCAGAAATTTGTTGAAGTAACGTAATAAAGGAGATTGATTTTTATGAATGCAAACACAATTGGAATGCTGATCATCATGATCATCTATCTGGGTGCCATGGTCCTGATCGGTATTCTCTTTTCCAGAAAGAACAACGACACCAGTGATTTTTATCTGGGTGGACGAAAGCTTGGTCCGATCGTGACTGCTATGAGTGCCGAAGCCTCTGACATGAGCAGCTGGCTTCTGATGGGTCTGCCGGGTGTCGCATATCTGTCCGGTTGCGCCGAAGCAGGATGGACTGCCATCGGACTTGCTATCGGAACTTATCTGAACTGGCTCATCGTTGCAAAACGTCTGCGCCGCTATTCCCACAAAGCAAATAATTCCATTACGATCCCATCTTTTTTTGCAAACCGCTACCGGGATAAAAGCAATTCCCTGCTGGCAATTTCTGCCATCATGATCGTAATTTTCTTTGTACCGTACACTGCGTCCGGATTCGCTGCCTGCGGCAAACTCTTTGCCACACTCTTCGGTGTTCCGTATATGCCTGCCATGATCATAAGTGCCATCATTATCGTTGCTTACACTTCTCTGGGCGGATTTCTGGCCGCAAGTACCACTGATCTGATCCAGAGTATTATCATGACCGGTGCCCTGGTCGTCGTACTGATCTACGGCGTACATATGGCTGGTGGCATGGATGCTGTTATCACAAATGCACAGTCACTGAAAGGCTACTTAAGCATGACAATGTCTCATGATGCAGCAACCGGCGGAACCACACCGTACAACGGGCTGACCATCGCCTCCACTCTGGCATGGGGACTGGGCTATTTTGGAATGCCGCATATCCTGCTGCGTTTCATGGGTATTGAAGATGAAAACAAATTAAAAACATCCCGCCGCATCGCCTCTGTATGGGTCGTTATTTCCATGTTTATCGCCATCTTTATCGGTATTATCGGAAATGCCATGACAAAAGCAGGTGCTATGGATGTTCTGGAGAACTCTTCCCAGTCTGAAACACTGATCGTCAGAACCGCTGTACTGCTGAGCAATCACGGATTCCTTGCCGTGCTGATGGCAGGACTGATCCTTGCCGGAATCCTGGCAAGCACCATGTCCACCTCCGATTCCCAGCTGTTGGCAGCATCTTCCAGTATTTCAGAAAATTTGCTGCAGGACTGCTTCGGAATCAAATGTACAAAAAAACAGTCCATGCTGATGGCTCGTATCACTGTTCTGGTCATTGCCGCCATCAGTGTATTCCTTGCCCGTAATCCGGACAGTTCTGTCTTCCGTATCGTATCCTTCGCATGGGCAGGATTCGGTGCCACTTTCGGTGCTGTTATGCTCTTTGCACTGTTCTGGAAACGTTCCAACCGAAACGGTGCTCTGGCAGGAATGATCGTAGGTGGAGCCATGGTATTTATCTGGAAATTTCTGATCGCACCACACGGCGGACTCCTTGGTATTTACGAACTGCTGCCTGCATTCCTGTGCTCCGCAGCTGCCATCGTAATCGTCAGCCTGCTGACCGCTCCGCCGTCACAGGAGATCATCGATGAATTCGAAAGTATATAGACTTTTTGTAAAAAACTATATCTGTCCAGCATGATTTTTTATTTCCTTTCAGGCTGATTTCATGTATACTGAAAAATAATTACAGCAGCTTACATATCTAATCATTGAAAGGATCACCATATATCATGACTTCAAAACTTCAACTTCCCGCACTTGCAATTTTTGACATGGACGGCTTGATTTTTGACACCGAACGCCTTTTTATGACGACCAAAGATGGTGTCATGAAAGAATACGGCTATACGCAGCAAAAAGACGATTACATCCATACCATTGGAACCTGCGGTCAACAATTACTGGATATTCTGCACAGACTTTACGGGGACGATTACCCGGCAGAAGAGATCAGTCAGAAATGCCGTACACTGGTCACTGAAAAGATCCACCGTGACGGTCCTCCCACAAAGCCGGGAATCCCGGAACTTCTCGCATGGTTCACAGATAATCATATTCCATGCTGCGTGGCATCTTCCACAAAGCATGACCTTGTCATGGAATATCTGCGTCTGGCGAACCTCGACAACTATTTTGCATTTGTTATTGGCGGTGATCAGGTACCGCGTTCCAAACCAAACCCGGATATTTTTCTGGCAGCATGTCAGCGGGCGGGCATCAGACCGGAAGCTGCACTTGTGCTGGAAGACTCCGAAAACGGTATTTTAGCCGCATCGAATGGAAATATTCCCGTAGTCTGTATCCCGGATTTGAAAGTGCCATCCGAAGAAACAGCAAAAAAAACTGCGGCAATCGTGTCGACCGCCGCAGATGTAATTTCGCTATTCCGTTAAGTTTTCTGTGAAGAAACTCTGGCAGATTCAAGTCGAACGCACGTGAGACTTGGTGCGTGATTCTGGTCAGCGTAAGCTGACATATTCTTCTCAGAATCACTGCACATCCTCGCGGAGCGTTTATCTCAGTCGGAGATTGTACTCCCACTGAGAAAGACTTGTTATTACTCACCACTTGCAGAAGTGGGAGTCTTCTCGACTGAGATAAATAAACCAGTACACACATCCGATACAGACTGCACCGCCTATGATATTTCCCAGGGAAACCGGCAGCAGATTTTTACCAAAGAAATTGCCCCAGGTCAGATTTGTCAGATCCACTCCTGCATCTGTGGCAGCCTGTACATAAGCTGCATTTGTTTTTGCAAAAAGGCCTGCACTGATGTAATACATATTTGCGATACTATGCTCAAATCCACAGAGCACAAACATCATAATCGGGAAAAACAGCCCCACGATCTTGCTGACTACTTCTTTTGCCGCAAAGGAAATCCATACAGCGGTACATACTAGAAAGTTACAGAGAATGCCTTTGATAAATGCATCACTAAATGGCATGGAACATTTACTTACTGCCGTAGATAATACCGATACGGCCATTCCATTTCCAAACAGAGACGGCTGATGACTAAACGCAACGCCTGCACCTACCAGGATTCCGCCGATCAGGTTACCGATGTACACGATCACCCAGTTTTTCAGCATCTGGCTTACAGTGATCTCCTTCTCCAGAAGCGGGATCGTCAACAGACAGTTTCCGGTGAATAGTTCACTTCCAGCAATCAGAACCATCGTCAGTCCACCCGGGAATACACAGGCTCCGATGAATTTACCCAGAGACGGTTCTGTGATGGACACTGCCACGGTAGTTGCTCCGACACCTCCGAATCCGATAAATGCACCTGCCAGGATTGCAAGAATGATCATTTTCGGAATCGGTGTATTGACCTTACTTTTTCCGGTTGCAATGTAATTTTTGGCCACTTCGGCCGGTGTAAAAAAGTTCATGATTATACCTCCCATTTATATTCCTTATACTTTTGTATCCATATTAATACAGTGCATCCCCTCTTTGTATGTCAAAAAAAACAAAAATGCACTTTGAAATTATGCTGTTCACACATTTGCATATCGTGATATAATGAGTGCAAGTGTGTCAATATGCTTGCATAATTGACGAACGACGAATGTGGATCATGAACTGCTTTTGTTCATGATATAATGAGCGCATATGTTTTTTACAAAGGAGAACCACGATGCGGATACCATTAAACGTACTTTTATATCAGCTTTCTGCCAACAGCATATATGAAAACCAGAATATTGATCTGACCTGCAGCTTTGACGGTGTACAGCTTTTTGACCAGACGCAGCTTGCCGGAACTTATGAAAATGAACTCTATCTGGTTGCGGATCAGGTGCTTTTAACTGCTTTAAGCAGAACTTCAGACCAGGATTTCCAGTCAAACTGTACGTTCCTGTGTATCTGTCAGGATGAAAAACTCCATGTATCAGATTTTCCATCCGGCCTTTCCATGGTTCTTTTATATACCGATGAGTCTTTTCCGCTTGTGTTCAATCGGATTCTGAAGATCTTTCATGATTTTGATGTCTGGGACAAAAACTTTCATCTGATGCTGATCCAGCAGAAATCCCTGCAGGATCTTTTGAATCTGTCCAGAGATTTTCTTGTTCACCCGATGGTGGTACTGGATCGCAATTACTCCATTCTTGGTTACCTCAAAAATCCGGAAGTCAGTGATCCGATCATGGAATCCATTCTGTCTGCCGGTTATGTGACACCACAGATCATGGAGCGCCTGCGTCAGAACGGACTCATCTCCACCTCAGAACAGACGGAAAATCCGCTGATCAGCTGGTACAGCCTGACCACCCATGACTGCTACTACAGCATGATGTACCGCTTCAAAGCAAACAATCATACCGTTGGCTATGCACTGATTTTTCATTGTGCCATTCATCCGAGAACAAATTACCTCTATCTGATGAATATCGTGACCGAAAACCTGCAGCTGTTTTTCCAGCAGAAACGTTTTACCAATCGGTCTTCTTCTGAGATTTATGAGCCGGTCTTCCACGATATTTTAGAGCACCCGGAGATTCCGCAACAGCAGATTGAAGATCAGCTTGGTTATATTCCAGATCTGACCATGAGTGGGCGCTTTATGCTCGCGGTCATCCGCTACAACGGAGAACAGGAGCTTCCATTTTCCTTTGTCAGCTGGAATCTGCGTACTTCGATCCCGCAGTTAAAACCTTTTGTCTATCAGAATACTCTATACATACTGAAAAATAACAGTGAGAATGAATCCTATGCCACTTTTCTTGCTCCGGAAGAACAGACGATTTTCCGCAAAAACTTCCGCAACCGGCAGTTTGAATGTGGCATCAGCAACACCTTTTTCTCTCTGATGGATCTGCCTACGGCTGCTGCACAGGCCCGGGAAGCCCTTGCGCTTGGCACCTCCGGAGAAGAAGCTCCTGCCCCGTCCTTCTATTCGTTCTCAGATTATTATGCCAAGTATCTGCTGCAGGAACTGAAAAAGACCGGTGTGGTAAAAATGGCTGCTTCCCCCTGTTACGAAGTACTCCGCCAGTATGATGAGACCCACAACGGCGATCTGTGTTATATTTTTATGCAATTTCTGAAAAACGGGCGAAATATCAACCAGACAGCCACCGCTATTTTCCAGCACCGCAATACGGTACTGAATAAAGTAAAAAAAGCGGTTTCCATTATGCAGAACGAATGTGAAGATTACCAGGCGCACATTGCTTTTATTCTTTCTTATATAAATGATCATGAAAATGACTTTTAAAAATGCACCTGTGGTTTTTAACGATTGGGACAAAGAAATCCCCGCTGTTGCTTATATCTTTAAGTAACAACGGGGATTTTTTAATATTCAAGAATTTATTTTTCCGTAAATTTACATCCACTTGGAGCATTACATAAGTTTTGTCTCTTCCAGTTTTTCTGTAAAAGCATCATTTGCCTTGATGATCGGTTTGCGAAGCACCAGACCGACGATCAGGGAAATACCTAAGAATATTGCAAGTTTTCCAAGATCGATCCAGTAATTCATGCCATACATGCCTCCCACCGTCTCCCGCAGCGCAGCCATACTGTGTGTAAACGGAAGCAGCGGATAAACCGCACGGAAGAAGGACGGTGCTACCTCTATCGGGAAGGTTCCACCGGTTCCGGCTACCTGCACAACCAGCAGAATGACGCTGACCGCTTTTCCAATGTCTCCCAGAGACACCGTCAGCGTATAAATAATATTTACAAATACCAGGCTTGAGAACCAGCAGCCCAGCAGGAACAAAAACGGATGCTCACACTGAATCCCAAGATAGAGCAGATCACCTAATGCGATCAATGTACTCTGGAATAAACCAACGATCATAAATGTAATAAAACGCCCAAAATAAATCTGATGCAGCTTGACATTTTTTAATCCTTTCGTGCAATTCTCAGATACATTGACTTTCAGCATTGCCACCAGAACGATACCACCGATCCAGATCGACAATACGGAATAAAACGGAGCCATAGAAGAACCGTAATTAGCAATTTCATATATTTTGTGCGTATCCAGTGAGACAGGAGCTGCCAAAAATGTACTGATCGCAGATTTGTCTCCGGAAATCAAAGCTTCCAGCTCGGAAAAATCTCCGCTCGTTTCCATCTCATCCAGCTTAGCTGTCGTATCTGCAATCCGGTCAGAAGCTTCCGCCAGCAGTTCACCGGAATCTCCCAGCACTTTCTGGATTTCTGACAGATCAGAATCTGCCGTATCCGTCAGTTTATAAATGCCGTTGGCACTCTGATCCAGCTGAGACAACAGACTGGAAATCTCCTGTTTGGAAGATGTCAGGGACGCTGACAGTTGATTTAATGATTTCTGTACCGAAGATTTATAACTTGCAGACACACCGGACATATTTTCCCGGTTCTTTGCTGCCAGATCCTTTAACTCACTCCGGGCGGTGCCAAGATCAGTGGTGGCATCCCGCAGGCCTTTTGCACTGTCCTGTAATTTGCTTTGCAGATTTTTCTGCTGCTGAATGGAAGTATCCATCCGAACCACAATTGCATCAACAAGTGGGGATGTCTCCGGATATTTATCTGCGACTGCTGCTACAGAGTCCCGGACGGAAGTATAGGCAGTCACCACATTTCCAACCTGACCAGCCAGAGTATCCAGCGTGGATGCAATCTGCTGTGCATCCGCACTTTCATCTGAAAAGGCACCTGAAATGACCTGATCCATCTGATCGTATACATTTTCTGCTGATTTCAGTGCTGTTCCGACACTGTCTGCGGCCGCATCCATGGAATCATCCAGACCGGAAAATGTTTTTGATGTCTCCTGAAATGTCTGCCTGCTCTCCTTCGTCTGCTGTTGTACGGTTTGCAGAAATTCCGTAGTAGAATTCAGCAGTTTCTGCGCGGAACCTGTCATATCCGAGAAAGATTCCAGCAAACCGGCAGAAGCTGTCAGATCTCCGGCAATCTGATTCAGATTTGTATTCAGATTATCCACGATTGTCTCCGCACCACTGGCCTGTGTCATATTGGAAACTGCCTGCAGTACCGTCAGTGTTGTATCTGAAACCGTCTCGATAAATACCTCATTTACCTGACGCTGCACTGCACCGGCTCCTTTATCTGTTACCTTCGGTGCAATCGCATTTTCCTTGGCATTAGAATAATAGGTAATCTCCGGTTTTTCTACCTTTTCAGAAAAAACACTCATCATCTTGTTACTGAAATCTTTCGGAATCACGATCGCTGCATAATATTTTCCGGATTTCACTCCACTGGTAGCTTTTTCCTCTGTGGTAAACACCCACTCCATCTGGGTATTTTCCCGCAAAGCAGACAACACTTTATCACCGATATTGATTTCAATCGGGATCAGACTTCCCTCATATCCTTCATCCACGCTGGCCACAGCCACCTTAAGATTTCCGGTGTTGGAATACGGATCCCAGCTGGCTGCAATATTGAACCACGCATACAGGCAGGGAACGACACTGATACCAATAATGACAACCAGCGCAATGACATTATTGCGGACACGCATCATATCCCGCTGAAAGATTTTCCATACATTTTTCATCAGATGTCTCCCTCCTTAATCTTTTTTACCAGTTCTTCCGGTTCCAGTCCGCTCATCTCCAGCTGACGTACAATACGGTCATGCACATACTCCACACAGATCAGATAAACCACCAGTGCAATCAGGGAAATGATCCAGAGCACCAGAAATACAAATTTTGCCGGTAATACAAAGGACAAAATCAGAAATACAAGTGGAATCACGAGGATTCCTGCGAATCCAATGCGCACCATTTTCGGATATTTCAATTCAAACTTTCCGGATTTTTCCAAAAACCGGCGTTTTGTCAAATCATCTCGCATCAAGATTTCAAGCATCAGCTGCATCTGCGGAAGCTGTCTTTCACTGCCGGCAGTCTCACCGACCATCATTTCTGTCTCTTCCAGACGACGGTCAAACAGATGATTCAGATTCATCAGCAACGGTCGGAGCACCAGACCAATAAAAAGCGCCAGTGCTAAAAATACAAACATCACTGCCATATTTTTCACATAAGTATTCTCGTAAAATCCTGCGATGCACTCACGCATGCCACGGATGGAATACGTGAACGGCAGGAACGGATTCAGTTTTTTGAAAAAGCCCGGCATCATCTCAATCGGATACGTACCGGAGGAACCCGGGATCTGCAAGATGATCAGGAATACACCCAATGCTTTTCCAATATGCTTGAAGGTAAGTGCCATTGCAAAAATAATATTTACATAGATAAAAGAACAGAACATGCCACTTGCCACAAACAGTACCGGGTGTACACACTGCACTTTCAACAATACAATATCACCGATGCAGACGATAAATCCCTGGATCACTGCAAGTACAACAAACAACATCCATCTGCCGAAATATGCACTGGTATTGGAAAAATCAGATACTTCTTCATCCTTATCCACTTCCTGTTTCAGAATTGATACCAGAATAAGACCGCCTACCCAAAGTGCAAGGTTTGTATAAAACGGCGTCATACCGGTTCCATAATTTTTCACATCATACAACACTTCAGAATTAATAGACACCGGAGATGCCATAAACTCGGAAATAGCCTCGGCATCAATGCCTTCCAGTTCTAAAATTTCCTGATAAGCCTCAGAACTTTGCATTGCCTTAATATCCGTCTGTACCGTTTCCAGCTGCGCATCGACCTTCTCCAGTGCAGAACCGGTTTTGGTCAGCGCATTCACGCTGTCATCCAGACTGGTCTGCAGTTGCTGCAGCATCGTGCTCAGCTGATCCACCATCGGTGTGATTCCTGATAATGTTGCAGACATTTCTCCACTGACCGCTGCCAGTCCATCCAGAGACTGACTGATCTGCGGAACGGTAGACTGCGTCAGAGTACTGCGGTATTTTTTCAGATCATCCCGACTGTTTCCCATAATCTGTTCCAGATTCTGTCTGGTATTTTGCGAAGTAGTTACCATATCTGCGATGGCTGAATTGCTTTTATCCATGGAATCAAGCACCTGGCCAATCTCCTGATTCTGTTTTTGCAGATTTGCGATCTGCTCTGTGATTGCTGCAGAAATCTGTGAATCGTTTGCGATACTTCCCTGCAATCTTGCAAGTTCATCCAGAATCTGCTGATTTTTCTGATTTAAATCTGTCACTGAATCGAGGCCACCACCCACAGACGTATTCACCTGTGTCACTTTCGATTCCAGATTTCCCAGTTTGATCGATGCAGTAATATATGCATCATTCAAAAACAGATCCCCACTCGTCAGACTGTCAGAAAATACCGACGAAAAATCAGAAACTGCCTTACGGCTCTCACCCAGCAGATCTGTGCTCTGATCCAGAGTATCAGATACAGATGCTGCTGATTTCTTCAGCTTTTCCAACGAAGACAGGGTATCCTGGATCAGTACATCTGAACTTCCTACTGTTTCCCGGAAATGATCCAACACATTCTGATAACCGGCCAGATTCTCCCGCACAGCAGAAATAGAACTGAGCAATTCCGAATTGGTATTGTCCACATCCACTGTCAGATTTCCGGCAGATGTACTGACCATCTCTGAAATTGCTTCAGAAGCCACGGACGAAAAAGTATCGTTGATCTGCTGCTGCAATGTCGTGGCACCCGTATCTGTGATTTTCGGTGCAATGGCATTTTTCTTTTCATTAATGTAGTAATCCAGCTGTGGCTTCCTGACATCTCCGGATAAAATACTCAGCAGCGAATCACTGAAATCCTCAGGAATAACAATGGCTGCATAGTAAGCACCTGATTTTACTCCCTCAATGGCTTCCTCCTCATCCACAAAAGTCCAGCCAAGTTTCTTGTTTTCTTTCAGGTTATCCATGATGCTGGCTCCCGCATTCAACGACATCTGCGCGGTGTCGGCACCTTCATCACAATTTGCCACAGCAACCTTAATGCCTTGTGTATTTCCATAGGGATCCATATTTGCTGCAATATTAAACCATGCATACAACGACGGTAACAGACATACGCCGCCCAGTACCAGCACTGCCGCACGATTTCGGAGCAGCCGCTTCAAATCTCTTCGAAATATCTTCAGTACGTTTTTCATATTTGTTCTGCACACTCCTGTTTTATGCTCCATGCTTTTTTGATAAATTTATTGGTATCGAATAAATATTATACGAAAGGGCAAAAACAGAGTCAACCACTCAAATTGCGACTTTCGTCTAAAAAGCAACGATTCCGAAGAATCGTTGCTTTTTTATACTGTGCCGGTTACGATCAGCGTGCTGATGCCAGGATTTGTGATCCAGATGCCGGTGACCGGATTCTGGGCATATTCTGCCGCAGGCACGGTTACGTTTCCGGCGATGGTCGCAAAACTTCCGGTTGTCTCATCGTAGGTGTAATCAACGCCTTCTGTCCATGCGGTTCCATTGAAGGATACCGTCAGATTTTTCAGAATCGGATCGAAGTCATCCGTGATGACTGCTGCGGTTCCTGCTGTTGCCACCGTCGGTTTCGGCTGCAATATTTGAATTTGCCACAGAATCTCCATAGCGCAATTGCGCCTGATTCGTAAATCTTGCCATATTATTACCTTCCTTTCTTCGGCACATCCACCGAAGGTTCTATCAGTTCAAGTCGAATGCATGTGAAACTTCATACAAGACTTGCAGATGATCTATTATGATTACATGGATTATTCCGTGCTTTTCACACTGTAATCATAGTATAAAATATGCAAAATTTACGGTTCTGGATAACGTAAATCAAAAAATCAGCTTTATTTTTTCTCAAGGAGCGATTGCTAGCGACTGAGACAAAATAAAGCTGATTTTTCTTCATTACCAATATTCACCACAAAAGAAACCAGGATGCCTAAAACGCACAGTCCCAGCCTCGTTCAAGATCTGGCGCATCTACATTTTGTTCACGCATCATTTCACCGATGGTTCTCCAGTAATGGCCTTTGATGGCTTTACAGATTGCCTCACAATCTCCTGCCACACATGCATCATAAATGATCTTATGCGATGCATACTGCCGTTTTGCGATAGCTTCTTTGTCCTGCACCAGATCATATCCGGCGAAAAGATTACCGTAGTACTGCTCTTTCCACGCTTTCTGAACCCGTGGCATACCACACATTTTTACCAGTTCTTCATGAAATTCATTATCACATTCAAATACCTGGTCAAATTCCTCTGCCGTCAGATTTTTCATACGTTTCAGAATCTCTTCCAGATGCTGCATGGACTTCTCCGGGATCTTTCCCTGTAAAAATCTGACACTGACTACCTCATAATTGGTTCTCAGCAGATATACTTCGTAGGAGTCCTGAAAAGAAAGTTCTTTCACAGAACATCCTACATTTCTCGCATACACAATGATGCCTTCGTTTTCCAGCTGTCGGAGTGCCTCGCGGATCGGCCCCCGGCTTGTATGAAATTCTTTCGCCAGTTCCAGCTCCACAATACGCTGTCCGGGCTTGATCTCATGGTTAAAGATCTTACTGCGGATGGCATCCACAATACTTTCTCTTAACGTCTGATACAATAATGCACCCATAAAATGTTCCTACTCTTTCCCACTGCTACATCTGGTGTGCAAACTGTGATATAATATTTTTTATAATTGCTGCAGACTTATCCATGCCTTCTGCAGTAATGTGCTCATACGCACCATGGAAGCCATAACCACCTGTTCCAAGGTTCGGACACGGAAGTCCGACAAAACTGAGACGTGCACCGTCTGTACCGCCGCGGATCGGTGCGATATCCGGCTCCACATCAGCATCTTTGCATGCCTGAACTGCAAAATCGATCAGCTGCATACAAGGCTCGATCTTCTCACGCATGTTGCGGTAAGAATCTTCCAGTTTCAGTTCTACGGTTCCCTCTCCATATTTTGCATTTATTTTTGCAGTAATCTCCTGCATCAAAGCTTTACGTGCTTCGTATTTTTCTGCATCAAACTCACGGATCAGATAGCTCATGGTCGTCTCTTCCACACTTCCGTTCATTTCCATCAGGTGGAAAAATCCTTCATAACCTTCCGTGTGCTCCGGTGCTTCCTGCTCCGGCAGCATACCCTGTAACTCCATGGCAATTTTCATGGAATTAACCATAATATCCTTTGCCTCGCCCGGATGTACATTGACACCATGAATGGCAAACTCCGCAGAAGCTGCATTAAAGTTTTCAAACTGGATTTCTCCTTCCGGACCGCCGTCTACCGTATAGGCATACGGTGCACCAAATCGTTCCAGATCCATGTGGCAGGCGCCACTTCCTACTTCCTCATCTGTTGTAAAAGCAAGGCACACTTTCCCATGCGGAATATCACCTTTTAATAACTCCTCGGCAACCGTCATAATCTCAGCAATACCTGCTTTGTCGTCTGCGCCAAGTAATGTGGTTCCGTCTGTGGTGATCAATGTTTTCCCTGTCATATTTTTTAATGAAGGAAAATCTTTTACCGTCAATGTTCTGCCGGAAGTGCCCAGAACCACATCTTTTCCGTCATAATTTTCAATAATCTGCGGATTCACATTCTCTCCACTGTAATCCGGTGCGGTATCCATATGTGCAAGGAAGCCGATGGCTGTACAATTCTCATAACCCGGAGTCGCCGGAATATGACCATATACATATCCGTACTCGTCCATCATGGCATCTTCAATGCCCATACCCTTCATTTCTTCCAGCAGCAGTTTTGCCAGATCAAACTGACGTGCCGTAGTCGGAGAAGTGGTACTCTCCTCATCGCTGGTCGTCCAGACTTTTACATAATTTAATAATCTTTCATAAGCTCGCATACTGAATCCTCCTAAAGCAAATGCTCCTATGTATTTATATGTTTTTATAAAATTCCATTGAAAAAAACATGATCCCGTTGCTCATATGCTTTTCACTAAAATTTTACCATTCCATTTATTTCAAAAAAAGGAATCCTGCAAGCAGGATTCCTTTTCATGTCATTTACTACTTAGACTGTGTACAATATCCAAAGAAGAAGTATCCCAGTGGTGTGTAGTACATGCCTTCGATTCCATCACGCAGCATATATTTCTGTGTATAGAAGTACAGCGGATCAACTACGTAATCCTGACCTACTAAGATGTCCTCTGCCTGATGTAACAGTTTCATACGTGCAGCAGGATCAGATTCAGCTTTTGCCTGGTTGATCAGGTTATCGTAATCCGGGTTAGAGTACTGAGCGTCGTTATTTCCGCCGCCTGTTACCCACATATCAAGGAAGGAAACCGGATCATTGTAATCAGAAATCCATCCGTTACGTGCGATAGAGTAATCACCGTTTTTACGTGTCTGAAGGAAAGATGCCCACTCCTGGTTGTTCAGTGTAACAGTTACGCCAAGTTCCTGCTCCCACATATTCTGAAGTGCTTCAGCAACTGCTTTATGAGCATCACTTGTGTTGTACAGATATTCTACAACCGGGAATCCCTCACCGTTCGGGTAACCAGCCTCTGCAAGGAGCTGTCTTGCTTTCTCGCAGTTTGCTTCGTAAGCATCCTTAGTCGGATCATAGTAATCGCCACCAACTTTACGGAAGTCAGATCCTTCCTCAGCATCAGAGATACCGCTTGGTACATATGCACTAGCCTCAACCTGTCCGGACTGAGTTACTTTATCAACAATGTAGTTACGGTCAACAGCCAGTGTGAATGCCTCACGTACTTTCGGATTGTCGAACGGAGCTTTCTGTGTCTGGAAACATACATAATATGTTCCAAGGTAGTCTACGATCTTCATATCGCCGGAAGCGATCAGGTTCGGAAGTTCTGCCTGCGGAGCTTTCTGGATGTAATCAAGCTCGCCGGATTTGAAACCGGAAAGCATAGCGTTTGTATCATCCATCAGTTTGAAAGTCAGAGTATCCGGTCCAAGATTTGCATAATCATAGTAGTTCTCATTTTTAGCCATTACGATCTGTGAGTTATGTGTCCACTCTGTCAGTTTGTAAGGACCATTGGAGATGTATGTAGAAGGATCAAATGTCCACTGATCTCCATTTGCCTCGATGATGTCCTGACGTACAGGCATCATAGCCGGGAATGCACACAGCTCTTCAAAATATGGAAGATCTGTTGTTAAAGTTACTTCAAATGTCTTGTCATCAACTGCTTTTACAGCTAACTCAGAAGGATCTTTCTCACCAGCCATAATCTCATTTGCATTTACAACACAATCAAGCATGTAGTTGTAATCTGCTGCTGTAGCCGGGTTAACCAGACGTTTCCAAGCATACTCAAAGTCGCCTGCTGTAACGTCTTTTCCGTCAGACCATTTGATGCCATCACGAAGGTGGAAGGTGTATGTTACAGTTCCATCATCATTTGCTGTTTTGTCATAGCTCTCAGCCTGACCGTAAGTAAGTTTTGCACTATCGCATGTTCCGTCAGAACCTTCAACTTCCTCACCTGTGCTCTCCCATTTCATCAGACCTTCGAATAAATGGTTTGCCATGACAGCTCCATCCACGGAGGAGTTCAGAGCCGGATCCATTGTCATCGGCTCAGATGCGAAGTTTACAGTGAGGTTGAAATCACCGTCTTTGGAAGCTGTCTTCTCTGCTTCTGCAGATGTGTTGTTTTTGTTGTCGTTAGCTGCGCTGTTGTCGCTTCCACAGCCCGCAAGCATGGAAAAAGCGAAAGCTGCAACTAATACAACTGATACCAATCTCTTTTTCATAGTACTCTCCTTTATAAATTTATTGATAAAACAGGACTACCCTGCATTACCCAATTTCAATTGCTCCCACCAAAAAGTGAAAGCTGTCTCAAACAAGACAACGGCAGTATTCTACTGCTCTAACAGATGGCAGGCCACCCAGTGACCCTTCTCATATTCCTTGAATTTCGGAACGCATTCTTTACATTTATCCATTGCATATGGACAACGTGTATGGAAACGGCATCCGCTTGGCGGATTCATCGGAGACGGAATATCTCCCTCCAGAACGATACGCTGTCTGCTTCTGCTCACCTCCGGATCCGGAACAGGTACTGCGGAAAGCAGTGTCTGTGTATACGGATGCAGTGGATGGCGGTTCAGCTCATAGCTCTCAGCCAGCTCTACCATAGTTCCAAGATACATTACGCCGATACGGTGTGAAATATGACGAACAACGGAAAGATCATGTGCGATGAACAGATAGGTCAGTCCCATCTCTTCCTGCATATCTTCCAGCATATTTACTACCTGTGACTGAATGGAAACATCCAGTGCGGAAATCGGCTCATCACATACGATAAACTCAGGATTTACAGCCAGTGCACGGGCAATACCGACACGCTGCTGCTGTCCACCGGAAAACTCGTGCGGATAACGGTTTGCATGCTCTGTATTCAATCCTACTCTGCCAAGCAGCTCTTTGATACGATCCGTACGGTCCTGCTTATTCGGAAAAAGCTTATGAATATCAAGTGCCTCTCCGATAATCTCTCCGACTGTCATACGCGGATCCAGACTTGCGGAAGGATCCTGGAAAATAATCTGCATTTTCCGTCTGTATGGAAGCATATTCGCCTGTTTTGCTTTCGGGACTTTTGCATGATGTAACTGTCCTTCTGCATCTCTCTGCCACGGATCCTGTCCCTCGAAAATTGTCTCACCATCGTAAACAATTTTTCCGGAAGTCGGCTCGTGCAGCTGAAGGATCGTACGGCCCAGAGTGGTTTTACCACATCCGGACTCTCCTACGAGGCCAAGTGTCTCACCGCGGTTGATAAAGATAGAAATATCTTCTACCGCCTGTACACCAGGTCCTTTTAATCCCTTAACCGGGAAATATTTTTTCAGGTGATCAACCTGAACGAGTACATCATTCTTCTCACTCATGGCTGTCTACCTCCGTTTTTTCAATATTCGCTGTCTCAGTATTACCTTTTTTTGCTTCTGCCAGACAATCCTGTACACGCAGCCAACATGCTGCATGATGGTTTTCTCCCATCTCTACATATGGCGGCATCTTCTGCAGGCAGATCTTCATCGCATGTTCACAACGCGGCGCAAACGGACATCCTTCCGGCGGATTCAGCATATCGACCGGTGAACCCTCGATCGGGATCAGACGCTCATAGCTTTCTGCATCTACACGCGGCATAGAACGAAGCAGACCTTTTGTATAAGGATGACCCGGATTATAGAAAATATCATCCACCGGTCCCTGCTCTACCATTTTACCTGCATACATAACGGATACTTTGTCACAGACCTCAGCAACAACACCAAGGTTATGTGTGATAAAAATAATACCCATGTGATTCTGCTTCTGAAGTTTTTTCATCAGTTCGAGAATCTGTGCCTGGATGGTTACATCCAGAGCGGTTGTCGGCTCATCGGCGATCAGAAGCTTCGGATGGCAGATCAGACCCATTGCGATCATAACCCTCTGACGCATACCACCGGAAAGTTCATGCGGGTACTGTTTCATACGTTTTTCAACGTTGTTGATACCTACTTCTTCCAGCATTTTCATTGCGTGCTTCTCAGCATCCTCTTTGCTGACACTTTTATCATGTGCTTTCAGAGCCTCAACCAGCTGATTTCCGATCGTATATACCGGATTCAGACAAGTCATCGGGTTCTGGAAGATCATTGCTACTTCTTTTCCACGAAATGCAATCATTTCGTCTTTTGTCTTGGAGAGCATATCCTGTCCTTCAAACGTAATAGATCCGCCTACTACTTTACCGGGATTCTGAAGTAATCCGATGATAGAATATGCTTCCACACTTTTACCGGAACCGGACTCACCTACGATACCCATAACCTCGTCGTAGTTTACGTCGTACGAAATTCCGTTTACTGCTTTGACTTCTCCTGCCGGAGTAAAGAAAGAGACCTGGAGATCTCTGACCTCTAACAGTTTATCTGTTTTATTTTCCTGTTCCATATCGTCTCCTCCTCTCCTTATTTCTTTAACTTCGGATCTAATGCATCGCGAAGTCCGTCACCGAACAGGTTCAGAGCCAGAATCATAAGACTCAGGATGAATGCCGGGATAAATAATCTGTATGGATATGTGCTCAGACCACTCAGAGCCTCAGAACACATAGATCCCAAACTTGTCAGCGGAGCAGATACACCTACACCGATGAAAGAAAGGAAGGATTCCAGGAAGATTGCGGATGGAATCTGCAGGAATGTGGTTGTAATAATCTGTCCAATACAGTTCGGAAGCAGATGCTTACTAATGATACGTCCGCCTTTTGCGCCAAGGGCACGGGCAGCTGTCACATACTCCTGCTGTTTTAACTGAAGGATCTGTCCACGGATGATTCGGCTCATGGTTACCCAGTATAATAAACCGAATGCGATAAACATGGAGATCAGGTTTGGTCCGAGAATCGTTACCAGATTCTGCATCGGGCCGTCACCGGAGTTCTGGAACTGCTCCAACGCCGGTTTTAATGTTGCGGAAAGCAACAGGATGATCAGCATCTCCGGAATGGAGTAGATGATCTCAACAATACGCTGCATTACCGTGTCGACTGCACCACCGCAGTAACCGGAAACGGATCCGTATAACGCACCGATGATCAATACGATAATTGCCGCACATACACCAACGATGATAGAAATTCTTGTTCCGACCATGACACGGACCATGATATCACGTCCCTGGTCATCGGTACCAAATACATGTGGGAATACTTTCTCCCCGTCTGCTTTTTTCTGAAGTTCCTGTGTGGAATAACCAAATACTTTATGCTTGATGCCCAGGGCTTTTGCAGCCTCGGCTTCCGTCACGTGCTCCTCACTCTCTTTTGACTGAGAAACATTTGCTTTCGCACGAATCTTGGATTCCTCAATACGGGATAACTCTTTGCCTTCTGCGGCCGCTTCTGCTCTGGCTTTCTCGACAGCCTCATCCGGTGTCAGGTTTGCAGTCTGATTTTTCTCTTCCATGTAATCATTGATCTTCTGCTGGTCTTCCAGTGTGTAATGCCATGGATGCAATGCCTCGGAACCACGCACCTGCTGTTTGTAAGTATATGGAACCAGGCTCGGTCCCACAAATCCGAAAATAACCAGGGCAATGATGATTGCCAGTGCAACCATTGCCACTTTATTCTTACGAAGACGACGCCATGCATCTGCCCAGTAGGAAACACTCTTACGATCTTTGATAAAATCTGCTTTTTCCTGTGAGCTTGCCGCATCAAATGCATCCTCCGGTAATTTGCTCCACTCTAAAATATCATCAATATTCGGTTGAAGAGAGCCTGGCTTTTGAAATCTTTTCTTTCCAGACATGCTTAGTTTCCTCCCTTCGACAGATTGATACGCGGGTCTACCAGTTTGTAACACAGGTCTACGATCAGGTTCATGATGATGATGAAGGAAGCCAGGAAAATAGTGGTTCCCATAATCAACGGATAATCACGGGTCTGGATAGCCTGGATAAAGTAACGGCCCAGTCCCGGAATAGAGAATACCTGCTCAACAACCATACCGCCGCACAGTGTAAATGCAATCTGCGGTCCCAGATAAGTAATAACCGGGATCAGTGCATTTCTCAGTGCATGTTTGAAAATAATCTTGCTGTTTTTCAGACCTTTTGCACGCGCAGTCTTGATATACTCCTGATTGATAGAATCAAGCATCGCTGTTCTGGTCTGTCTTGACAGATAACACATTGGGTAAAATCCCAGTGCCAGACATGGCAGGACATAACTCTTTGGTGTTCCGTCAAATAATGCCGGGAAAACTTTTACTCCCGGAATACCCCCACATAATGTATGCAACAGCATTGTTGCCACTACGAATCCAGGCATGGAGATACCGATTGTACAAACAACTCTAAGGAAGCTGTCTACCCATGTACCTCTTTTGTAAGCTGCCAGACATCCAAGCGGAAGTCCGACTGCAATTGCCCATAAAAGCGCAAATACGCCGATTTTTGCAGAAACCGGGAACATATCTTTGATGATGTCTAAAACTGCACGGTTTTTCTGCATTTTGATTGATGTACCGAAATCTCCGTGAAGAAGATTTCCGAGATATTTGCCCAACTGAACAATCAGGGGCTGGTCAAGTCCATATTTAGCATTTAAAGCGTCGATAGTGGCCTGTGTCGGAGTTTTCTCAGATAACCACGGATTTCCCGGGATTGCGTTCATCAAGAAAAACGTAACACATGCAACTACCAGCACCGTGACAATCGCCATTAAGACTCTTCGTGCTGTGTACTTTGCCATTTTTTACACCTTTCCTCTCTCATTCTCATACGTCACTTTGTCGCCAATTTTATACAATTCTATAACACTTTACCATTGTAAATTGTCGACAATATTGTTTATTATACCTGTTTTTTACATAATGGTCAACCAAAACAGTTATTTTTTGTATTTATTTTTCGGACAGCTGTTTTCGATGCGCGTACACTCCTCCTCTTTTTGTCCTTATCTTACAGAATTATGTTCAGAATAAGGTAAAAACACGCAAAAGTCCGTAGTGAAAAATACGGTTTTTTGTATAATTTTACTTTTCTGAAATGGAGGGCTGGCGGAGGACATGCACACGGACACGGACATTTTTCTGCATCCGCATTTCATTTACTCCAAACGGTGCCACAGCTGACGCTGCCCTATTTTTGTACTGGAATATTTTTCTGTTTCGTTATAGAATAACAGAGTAAATCACCTTCATATATATGTGTGATTGATACAAATTGATATAATTAAAAGTATATAATTAAGGAGTTCGATTATGGAAAATTCAACGATTACTTTTATTACGGATCAGCTGAAAGCTCTGACCTCTATTCCAAGTCCGTCTGGCTTCACAAAAGAAGTGGCACAGTATCTGGTTTCCACCTTAGAAGAAATGGGATTTACACCGGAACGTTCCCGCAAGGGCAATGTCTGTGTAACAATCGGTGGTGAAGGAAGTCCGCTGATCCTGGCCGCTCATGTGGATACGTTAGGTGCCATGGTGCGTTCTATCAAGAGCAACGGCCGCCTGCGTCCGACGACACTGGGCGGACATCAGTGGTGCACGGCTGACGGTGAGAACTGCACCGTACATACAAGAGATGGAAAAGTATACACAGGTGTCGTATTAAACAAGGAACCGTCCGCACACGTAGCGGATCAGAAAGTAGAAGCGACAGAGGAAAATATGGAAATCCTGCTGGATGAGAATGTGAGTACAGAGAAAGATGTAAAAGTACTGGGCATACAGGTGGGTGATATCATTGCTATGGATCCCCGCACGGTTGTAACTCCAAGCGGTTACATAAAAAGTCGTTTTCTGGATGATAAACTTTCTGCTGCTATCCTGCTCGGTATTGCAAAAGAAGTGGCTGAGAAAACAATTACTTTGAATCGCAAAGTTTCCTTATTATTTACTGTTTATGAGGAAGTCGGACACGGTGGAAGCTCCATCCCGGCAGATACCGAAGAAATGATCTGCGTGGATATGGGCTGTGTCGGTGATGATCTGGGTTGTACCGAGCGCATGGTATCCATCTGTGCAAAGGATTCCGGTGGACCTTACAACTATGATCTGGTAACAGAGCTGTCCGAACTTGCAAAAGCAAACGGTCTTGACTATGCAATTGACGTATATCCGCATTATGGCTCTGACGTAGAAGCCAGCCTGCGCGGCGGCTTTGATATCCGCCACGGACTCATCGGACCGGGTGTGTATGCATCCCACAACTATGAGCGCTCTCATATAGACGGAGTCAGAAATACGCTTGCACTGTTAAAGGCATATTTAGGTAAATAACCAGCTGACAGAAAATTCAAGTCGAACGCACGTGAGACTTGGTGCGTGATTCTGGTCAGCGAAAGCTGACATATTCTTCTCAGAATCACTGCACATCCCCGCGGAGCGTTTATCTCAGTCGGAGATTGTACTCCCACTGAGAAAGACTTGTTATTACTCACCACTTGCAGAAGTGGGAGTCTTCTCGACTGAGATAAAAAAATCGCAGGGTGATGAATTTCTCAGCATCCTGCGGTTTTCTTTAATCCTGAAGTACACTTAAATCAAGTGTGTAGATATAATCCTCCGGAACCGTTCTCTTTTCCAAAAATCCTGCCATATAAATCGGACAGTAAAAAATCTGATCTTTCACTTCTATATTTTCATTACAAAATACAATGGCATTCTGAATATGATAATTGGGACTTTCCAACACATGATTTAATGCACGGTGTTTTGTATAATCCTTTCCGGATTTTACTTCAAGTGGCAATGTCTCCCCCTCAAACTCAATAACAAAATCCAGTTCCCCCTGTTTTTTGTTATTAAAGTAATATACCTCAAATCCATGTGCACACAGTTCCTGTGCAACTGCATTTTCATAAACCGATCCAAAATTAATATTGTTTTCTTTATTTAATATCCTGATCTGCAAACCATCTGCGTACATTGCTGCAAGCAGTCCCACATCAGAAAGGAATAATTTGAACAAATTTGTTGCTTTTGACAGAAGCAACGGAACCTGTGGCTCCTGAACACAATAAACCGGCAGTGCCACCCCGGCTTCTTTCAGCCAGATGAAGCTATGCTCATATCTTGAAAATTTGAAGTTCTCATTTAAGTTTTTTAAAATAAAGCGTTTGTTTTTACTGTTCAGTTCACTTGGAATCAGCTGGAAAATCTCCTCCAGATAGAGTTTATGCTCCGGATCATACCTGGCAATATCTTTTTTGTACAGCTGGATGATCCCTTTCTGAACCTGCATCACTTCATTCAGATTATTTGTATCCAGATATCGCTGTACAGCCGCCGGCATACCGCCAACGATCAGATACAATCGAAACAGATCCATCATTCTGTCATGAATCAGATCATCCACAGGGATCTTTTCTTCAAAACAGTTTTTTAATTTGTCCAGAACCTTTTCCGATACACGGTTTGCCTTGCAAAATTCAAAAAAATCCATGGGGAACATCTCATAAATCGACATGTAACCAACCGGAACCGATCGTATATCCTTTAATTCCACTCCAAGCAGCGACCCACTGAGAATATACCGATAACTGCCTTCTTCGACTAAAAATTTAATAGCAGTCACGATTTCCCTGCATTCCTGGACTTCATCAAAAAATATCATTGTCCGGTCTTTTTCCATGGGAATGTCTGTCAATGCGGAGATTCTCATTAATATATCATCACTTCCGGTAGCATTTTCAAACAAAGCAACCGCCTGTGGCATCTCAAGAAAATTAATCTCAATCACATATTTGAAATGCTGCTTTGCGTACTCCCGGATACAGTACGTTTTTCCTACCTGCCGGGCCCCTGTAACCATCAGAGCCGCTTTCTTTTCTTTTTCAAAAAATTGTTCGATTCGCTCTGTTATGCTTCGATACAGCATGTTACACCTCCTGCTTTTTACAGTTTTCCCTGTTATATCCTTAGTATGCCATGTTTTTTCTTATCCCGCAAGTACGTTTGTCCGTTTTTCCAACACTTTTTTGACTGTTTTTGTCCGTTTTTCCAATGCTTTTTCACCTACTTTTGTCCGTTTTTCCAATACTTTTTTACCTGCTTTTGTCCGTTTTTCCCGAAAAGTGAAAAAAATGTACCGAAACAGCGTATTGTATTGCTCTTTCGGTACACAGGTGTCTGATCCTTGATTATAATCCGCTATTCTTCATCTGCCATACTGACCCGCTCGATGTGCATAGCCAGATAGCCGATCTCCAATTCCTCGAGCGGCTTATGTAATGCATGGCTGAGATGATCACATACGGTGGTTGCCAGTTCAAAAGCATCCGGAAAATTGTGCTGTACATAGTCATTCATATTGACTTTCAGAGATTCCCCTTTCAATACACGGGCAACCATATATTTCACATGGTTCATCAGCCGGTTATAACTCAATGACATGACATTGATGCGGATGCCCCGCTGCTCTTCGATCACGGAAACGCAGTCCCGCACAGCCCGCGCCATCTGCATCGAGACAGATACGGATTCTTTTTCCAGTGCGGAATGAATATGCAGCGCCACATATCCGATCTCATCCTCGTCAATGTCGATCTGCTTTTCCTCTTTCAGAATCGTCTGTATCATAGAGGCCACCTTAAATTCTGAATGGAACAGCGTCTTGATATCTTCAGTCAGCGGATTGGAGATCTTTTCTCCCTTCTGCAGACGCTGGACGGCAAATGCGATATGATCTGCCATCGGAAACAAGATACTCCGGTCGATTTTTCCAAAATGCCGCTCCGCTTCATTCAAAATCCGATTCGCCATCTGAAAATATTCCGGCTGGATGGATTTGATCAATTCCGCCGCGTCTCCTCTTGAAGAGGTCTCCTGTAAAGAATACACCGTACAGTCTGCAGGCTGTTCAAAACGCTCCCCAGGCTTTTTTCCAAATCCGACGCCTTTTCCCAGCAGGACATATTCTTTGCTGTCATTCATATCAAGGGCAATCACCCCGTTATGGTTTAGTACTTTACATATACGATACACGATTCGCTTCCTTCTCCCACAATAAATAGTTTGTAATACAACTGTAATACTATTATTTTAACACAGAAATTTTCATTTTCATACCCATAAAAATCAATTCTGTGAAAACCAAAACTCAACTCTGCCAGGGAGCACACAACGGTGTATGTACACAACTATGTATGTATAGAACTATGTATGTATAGAAAAACAGACAGCCGCACATTCTTTTCGAATATACGGCTGCCCGTTTTCTATATTTCTGTCCAAAATCACTGTTCCATTCACTAATTTGCAGTATATTCCCGGATGTTTTTGCGAACTTTCAGCACCATGGATGGAGCTACAGAAAGTTCATCTACTCCCATCTCCATAAATGCATCCGTCAGTTCCAGATCTGCGCCAAGTTCTCCGCAGATACCGGCCCATTTTCCACATTTGTGTGCATTTTCCACAACCATACGGATCATGCGCAAAATCGCTTTGTGATGCGCGTTGTAAAAATCATCCAGTTTAGCATTCTGACGGTCAATCGCCAGTGTATACTGTGTCAGGTCGTTGGTTCCGATACTGAAGAAATCCACCATCTCTGCCAGTTCATCGCTGATCATCACAGCTGCCGGTGTCTCGATCATGACACCCTGCTCCGGCATTTTATACGGGATTTCCGCTGCTTCCAGCTCAGCCCGCACTTCTTCTACAATGGCAAAAATCTGCTCCACTTCCTCTGTGGAAGTGATCATCGGATACATCACAGACAGATTTCCATATACCGCTGCACGAAGTAACGCACGCAGCTGTGTCTTGAAAATCTCCGGCTGCTTCAGACAGATACGGATGGCACGATAGCCCATGGCCGGATTATCCTCCTGACCGAGGTTAAAATAATCCACCTGTTTGTCTGCACCGATGTCCAGTGTCCGGATGATCACTTTTTTGCCTGCCATCAGCTGCAGCGCCTGTTTGTATGCATTGAACTGCTCTTCCTCTGTCGGAAAATCCGTTTTTCCAAGATACAGGAATTCGCTTCGGAACAGGCCAATACCTTCCGCATCATTATCCAGTACACTTGCGATGTCAGACACGCTGCCGATATTTGCATACAGATGCACCTGTCTGCCGTCCTTCGTCACCGTTTCCTGCCCTTTCATCTGCTGCAGCAGCTGCTGTTTCTCAGCCTCTTCTGCCATGCGGGCTTTTGTCTGTTCACACACTTCTTTGGAAGGCTCTACGACAAAAGTACCTGCAAACCCATCTACAACTGCCTGCATCCCATTCTGCAGGGCATCCAGTTCCACCGGCACGCCGATCAGAGCCGGAATGTTCATCATACGCGCAAGGATCGCCGTATGAGAATTGGTAGATCCGTGTACTGTGACAAAACCGAGGATCTTATCCTTGTCCATCTGAACAGTCTCACTCGGAGACAGATCATCCGCTACAATGATCGATGGCTCCATATCATTCATATCCACCGGTGCATGACCGGACAGATTCTGAACGAGACGGTTGGAAATATCACGGATATCTGCGGATCTCGCCTGCATATAATCATCATCCATGCTGGCAAACATCTCGGCAAAATTATCACCGGTCACTGCAACCGCATACTCTGCATTCACCATTTCATTGCGGATCATATTGCAGATGGCATCCTGATAATCCTCATCTTCCAACATCATCTGATGCACCTCAAAAATCGCTGCGCTGGCTTCACCAACTTCTTTCACTGCCTTATCATACAGTTTCTGCAGCTGTTCCTGCGATGCACTGACCGCATCCTGCATACGGGCAATCTCACCTTCTGCATCTGTGATTTTTTCCCGTTTTACCTGGACATCATTCTTTTGGAACACTACGACCGGTCCCAGTGCAATTCCCTTATAAACAGATTTTCCTTTGTATTCCTGTGTCATATTATGCTTCCTCTTCATATACATCTACTGCAAACAGCGGATCTCCGGCTTTTACCTCACCCTCTGCCAGCAGTCTGACCTTCTGGTTATCCTCCAATTCGGTGCACAGAATCGGAGAACACAGTGACGGTGCATTGGCTGTCAGATAATCAATGTCGATCTCCAGCAGTTTGTCACCCTTCTTCACGCTCTGTCCGTTTTCCACAAAACAGGTAAAGCCTTTGCCTTCCAGATTAACTGTGTCGATACCGATGTGCAGCAGCATGGATAAACCGCTGTCTGTCAGAAATCCGATCGCATGTTTTGTATCAAATACGAAGATGACCTGTCCATCTTCCGGTGCTACGATGGTTGCTGCTGTCGGAGTCACGACTGCTCCGTCACCCATCATTCTGCCTGCGAACGCATCATCCGGTGCAGTTGCCAGATCTGCTGCGATACCTGTGATCGGGCTTGATACGATAATGGTCTCTTTTACCACTTCTTTTGCTTCCTGTGTTTCTGCGGCAGTCTCTGTCTGTACAGTATCTGCAGCATCAGAAGCCGTTTCGTCTGTATGGAATTCCTCATTCGGAGCTTTCTCCAGATAATCCTCAAAATTTGATTTAATAACGGTTACTTTCGGTCCGTAGATGATCTGAACACCGTTTCCTTTGTGAACCACACCAGAAGCGCCGGTTGCTTTCAGGAGCGCATCGTTGACCAGTTCCGGTTTGAATACCGTACAACGCAGTCTTGTGGCACAACAGTCCACATCAGAAATATTCTTCTTGCCGCCAAGACCCTGTAAAATTCCCTCAGAAACAGGATCATCCCCTGCGGCACCATTTTCGCCTTCTTTTCTCGCATTGACATCTGCTCTTGTGTACAGTTTTACTTCTTCTGTGTCATCACGGCCCGGTGTCTTCAGGTTCAGTTTTTTGATCAGGAAGCTGAACAGGAAGTAATATACAATGAAGTAGATCACACCGATGATCACTACCCATACCCAGCTTGTTTTCTTGTTGCCCTGCATGATACCGAACAGGAACAGATCGATAAATCCGCCGGAGAATGTCATTCCGACACCTACATTACAGATATGCATCAGCATATAAGCCAGACCTGCAAATACGCAGTGGATACCGTACAGCAGCGGTGCCACAAACAGGAAGGTAAACTCCAGAGGCTCTGTGATACCTGTCAGCATGGAAGTCAGTGCTGCGGAAAGGAGCAGACCGCCGACCGCTTTTCTTTTTTCCGGTTTTGCTGTGCGGTACATTGCCAGTGCGGCTCCCGGAAGGCCAAAGATCATCAGCGGGAATTTACCAGACATAAATCTGGTTGCAGATACTGCGAAATGATCCACGGTCGGATCAGATAACTGTGCAAAGAAGATGTTCTGTGCGCCTTCGATGAGTTTTCCACCGACTTCCAGTGTTCCACCCACACCGGTCTGCCAGAATGGCAGATAAAATACGTGATGCAGACCAAACGGAAGCAGTAAACGCTCCAGAAATCCGTATACCCAGGTTCCTGCATAACCGGATTTCAGAACCAGATCACCAAGTGCGTAAATACCGGACTGGATCACCGGCCATACAAAGAACATCAGGATTCCGACACCCACAAACACGATACCGGAAATGATCGGTACAAAACGGGTTCCTCCGAAGAAAGATAATACCTGCGGAAGCTCAATCTTGTAAAAACGGTTGTGCAGTGCCGCAACACCCAGACCAACGATGATACCGCCAAATACACCCATCTGAAGGGATGTGATACCACATACATCTGTGACAGAACCGGACAGCATTGTGTCCGCACCGCCCTTGATGTTGATCAGTGCCCCAATTGAAGCATGCATGATAAAAAATGCAATAACAGCTGCCAGCGCTGCTACTTCTTTTTCCTTTTTCGCCATACCGATTGCTACACCCATTGCAAATATAATCGGCAGATTCGTAAAAATAATGTTACCGGCAGCGTTCATAACCTGCAGGATCTGATTCAGTACGGTTCCCGGTCCCATAACGCCCAGCAAACCGTAAGTTTCCAACATTGTTTCGTTCGTAAAAGATCCGCCGATTCCCAGCAGCAGACCTGCGACCGGCAGAATAGCGATCGGCAGCATAAAGGAACGGCCAACCCTCTGCAAAATTCCAAAAATTTTGTCTTTCATAGTTCTCCTCACTCTCTCTCGTAGACAGTATTTGTTATAGTGTACCCATTTTTTGAATTCACATAGCAGGAAGTAACTTTTTTCATGTCGGCCGAACCACAAAAAAGGCACTAACCCTACATAAATATCAAAAAAATATCTATGCACGGTTAATGCCTGCGTAATCAGTAACACACCATGTATGTATTATTTATATCACATTGATACTTTTCTGTCAATGTGATCACACATCTGTTCTTGTTTCTTTTCCGATACAAAAAAAGACTGCCTTTCAAATTTCTTTCCTCAGCATATAAATGGAAAATCTTTGCTTTTATTCTTTCCTCTCCGCATCCGATGTTTCTTCCGAATCATCATCCTCATACTTCCGGTTCAGTACTGCTGCAAGAACCTGAAGCACGATTGCCAGCCCGATGACACATTTCAGCACCGTCTTTCCTGAGCCGACAGTGATCGTCTGGACAATGCCCCCCACTTTCGGTATGGAACGTACCATCTTTCCCACATACTGCTCATAAGTCACCGGATTCATATCATTTTCCGCGTTGGCATCGCCTTTTGTAATAAACTCTCCCATCGCATTACTGTTAGATACCACGCGATGTGTGATGATGGATCCCTGGGCATCCGAGCCGTAAAAAGCGATAATATCGCCCGTCTCAATGTCTCCCGGTTCCACATATTTGATATACACCAGGCTTCCTGTGGGAACCGCCGGTTCCATACTGCCGCTGACGACAGTGTAAAGCTGATATCCCATAGTCTTCGGTACGATCAGCGGGACACATATCGCAATGATGGCAATCAATAAAATGATGCCGACCGCCCGAAACACCGCCGCCAGTGGATTTTTTCTCCTTCTGTGTGATTGATCTGCTCTGCTCATTTGTTTTTCTCCTCTGTATCGCAATCTGTAACTTCCCAGTAACCGTTTTTAGGAGAACCATGTCGTATAAGAAAACCAAGCGTTTTCAACTTTTTAATATTTTTTTCTATACTTCGACTTCCTAATCCCAATTTTTCAGCTATTTTTTTTGCTGATAACTGTTTATCATAACAAAGAAGCTCCACAATTTTCTTTTGGGTATCCGTCAACTCATTCATCTGAGTCTTCTCCGAACTTTCTCCGAACCTTTTCCGAACTTTCTCCGAATCTTCTCCGTCCTTTTTCTCCGCCATTGTCATTGAATTGTTTCTGAACAATTCTACTCGAAACATATTGTCAAACTCCTGAAATCTTGGCTTCGGAAGTCCATATTGTTCTGCAGTACTAACGATTCTTTTTATTCCACTTCCCCATGCTTCAACAAGCCCCATCTGGCTGAATATATTAGCAATACCCTTATTCCGAATCTTAGAATGACCATTCATGACTTCTTCATAGGTCAATCCATTATACAGTCCCCCTGGTGAAGTCACCTCCAATCTGTCATCATAAATCGCAACCTGAATACATGATTCATCCAACAGATTCCGATGACAATGGGCATTGATAATCATTTCTCTGATTGCTTCTGTAGGAAGTTCATATTTTTCTTTTCTTATCAAACCATCAATTGCTGCTCCTAATCTTATATTTCGCAATACAAAATCTACTGCTTCTTCAATTTGTTCATAAATCGGTCCTGTAAACTCTCGCTTATCCAGAAATACAGTCCGATCCGTCCCTTTGAAAACCGCACATTGAGTTTTAGAAAATGGGAAATAATCCGATGTCAACAGTACATAAGCATTTGTCGCTAAAAGATGTCCTTCACTCTGTTTCAAAATTTTCCAGTTTATCAACTGCTCTTTCTTTACAGAATATTCCGTCATCCCAGCTTTTTTTCGAAACTTCTCGATATCCTGGCAAAGTTTTTCTGTAGCATTTTCCGAAACAGGATAACCTACACAGGTAAGTTCATCCCATGAGATTCTGGCACCTTCCATTTCCAGTTCTTTTATTTTCTCTGGAAAGGCCTGTCTGGATGTACCTGCCACACGGATATAAGTACCATTATCTTTTCCTTTTGACTTCAGATAATATGGACGATGTTTGCCTGCTTCTACTGATACAACAATAACATCTTTTCCTTCTATAGTCTGTGGTTCAATATCGGGAATAATCTGTGGCATACAGGAATCTGAAACTGCATTGGCAATTCCATCCATTAATTGAAATAATATATCACTTTCCACACCAATAACCTGATGTGTTTTATCATCCACACCTATAATCAACTTTCCCCCTTGTGTATTGGCAAAAGCGATTACAGTTTTCATGTATTTTTCACTTTTATCGGGGAGTGTTACTTTATACTCTATATTTTTTGATTCACCAGAAAATATTGTATTGTCCATGTTTCTCACTTTTCTATCTTTTAGATTACTCTGATTTCATTAATTATAGAATCAGTATATGTCAAATCGCTTAATTTTAACAGCCCCTTTCTGTATTTTCCACTTTTCATTTATCTTTTTCTTTCTTTGGGAAATACTCGATCATGAGCTTCCGAAATTCAGAAACCTGTCCGGTTTATTTAGAAACTTGTGCAACCACTTAGAAATGTGCTTGCGTATTTTTACTATAGCATAGAGCTTTCTTTTGTGCAAGAAGAAGCTGTACAGAAGAACGCTCTCAAATCTATGCGTAAAAAAAGGTACAGCGGCTTTTGCCGCTGTACCTGCAACTTTTCACATTAACCTATGAATTTATTTTGTCTCTTTTTTCCGACGTTTCATTGCCACAAACAGAGCGATCAGTGCCACAACAGCAGCAACGATAATTGCGATACTTACACCCAGAGTCTTATTCTTGTCCTGAGTTTCCTTTCCGGCATCGATATTACCGGTCGGTGTATCCTCATCATCCAGATTGATCTGATCCTGCGGTGTCTGCTCATCCGGATTCTCTACTGTACCATTCTGGTCTGCATCCTGTCCGCCGTTGGCATCTGTTCCACCCGGAGTTGTCGTACCGTCTGCATTTGTTCCGGTTCCGTTTGTTCCGGTAGTTCCATTCGCACCCGCACCGTTTGTTCCATTGGCTCCGGTTCTGTTTCCACCGGTGGTACCAGTGGTTCCTGCCGGAATGGTCACGGTGTTTGTGATGGTATTGCCCGGAATAACGACTGTGACGTGGTTGACTGTCTCCACAACACGATTGGTAGCTCCCGGTGCGTATTTGAATGTAAAGACATTCTCTGCCTCATTGTCACTCAATGTCTTGGTCAGTGCCAGCGCCTGCGGCACATAATTCTCGATATAGCGGTAAGCTACCACCGGTTTGTCACCGACGTTTCCATAAAACGTCTGGCTTTCTGCCAGTTTATTGCCCTGCTCATCCTCATAGTTCACGGTATAAGCTACCATGTCACCCTTGATTCCGTAAGCAACCACATAATCTGCATCGCCGTTTACCCGGAATGCAGGTGCTGCCAGTGCTTCGGAATTATCACGTCCGCTGAGACGGATTCCCTTGACATAATATTTTTCATCTGACACTTTGATGTCATTTATATCAAAAGAAACCGTAGAACCGGCTGCCAGATCAACTTCTTCGACCTTCTGCTGTCCATTGATGGTTCCCTTATTTCCTGCTGATAACGTCACTTTGTATGTGTAAGGTGTCACAGTCTGTGCTGCCTTTACCGGTGCAGCTCCAAGCCCTGCGATCACGGATACACTCAGAAGAGATACGAATAATTTTTTCCATTTCAACATATTATTTCTCTCCTTTCCTCTGTGCCGTTTCCGCTTCTTTCTTTCTGCGATTCATAGTCACTACCGCCAGGATCAGGCATACAACGCCGCTGGCCAGTGCGATCACACTGTATCTGAGCATCAGATTCGTATCGCCGGTTTTTACACGTTTGGTAGTGGTGATGACTTTGTCCTCCTCGCGGACTTCTGTCTTCTCTGTCTTCTCGATGGTCGTAACCGTATCCTGTGCTACCTTCTCTGTTGCAAAATTCATACGAAGCTTTGCCAGTGTCAGCTGATAACCGTTACCCTGTGTCTCACCTTCGACACCTACCGTCAGATGAACCGTTCCGCTCTCCTGAGATGCCAGACGTCCCAGGTAAAAATATTCCTGTGTGGAGTTATCTACCTGCTTCAATCCTTCGCCGGCTTTGGAAGAGCCCTCGCCGCCGACGGTTGTGCTGTCATACAGCACGGTTTCTTTCTTGTCGCTGCCTACATAAGTCAGACGGTAGCTGTATCCGCCGCCCGCCGCAGACTGCTGTGCATCCTCCAGTGTCTGGATGACTTCGTTGGTCATATACCAGTCGGTACTTCCACTGTCGGAATTCATTACGTTTACTTTCAGTTCGATGCTGTCACCCGGCTGGATATTTGCCATCTCGTCTGTCACATCATTATCCTGAAAATTACTGCTCATCTTGCTGCCGTCGAATGTCACCTGCCATCCGTCAGCTCCCTGATAATCTCTTGCAAATGCTGTTGTCGCTGCCCCGGCCGTCATTACGAGGGTCATTACGAGGCACAAAATCTTCTTCTTCATAGCTCTGTACCTCCTTACTGCAGACTCATAACAGTCTCATCATCATTCACGCTGACATCCACACCCCAGGCACTCTTGATCGCTTCCTGTGCGTTATGCGTCTGGACTGCATCTACTTCCGCATCTACATGAAAACTGTAACCGTCATATTTATAAGTGTATCGAATGGTATTTCCATCTACCTGCTTTGTCACATCCTGTGCAATGGATTCATTGACACGGATCGTATCGGACAGTGCCGGTGTGGTCTCTCCCACTGGCAATGCCTTTGTATAATACAGAACCGTACGCTCCGGTGTGGACTGATCCTCTGCGATCACCCAGCCGTTATCAGTCAGATAATTCAATTCGATCAGATCCGGAGACAGCGATGTATTTTTCTTTCCCTCAGCATCCTGCCAGCTTCTGGTCAGAATGACACGAACGAATGTATCAATGTTTCCGCTGTTCTTCACGCTGATGGCTTCATCATAGCGTTTGCCCGGTGTAAACTTCTCATCCTCACCCAGCATATTTGCAAGCAGTGTACCCTCTGTGCTACCTGACCACTCATTATCTGATACATAATCCCTGCTGCTGACTACCGCATCATTTTCTACCAGAGATACACCGATACTCTGCATATTCATCTGCGCGGAATAATTCTCACTGTAATACGTCAGTGCCGCTCTCGCACTTCCCACACCACTTCCTACCAGAAGCACTGCGGAGGCAGCCAGAAGCAGGACTGTGATCTTCGGAAATGATTTCTTTCTCTTCTTCATGTCAACCTACCTCCTACTCCTGTGTATCGCCACTGTCTGCTGTCACTGCATGATTCCAGTCAGCATAGGCATTTCCATTTTCATCGAACAGAACCGGTGTACATTCCTGAATGACTACGACATTGAATTCAGAAGCTTTCTCGTCACCTGACGGGAACTGATAAGAAATATTCAGCTCCTGCTTCGTCGTTTCACCTGCCGGAAGGACACTTTCATAATACCAGTATCCGTCATCACCTGCCTGCCATCCACCATCCGGTGCCAGATACGTCAGTGCCACCGGCGCAAATGCTTTGACTCTGACGAAACAATCATAATCGCCTTTATTGATGATGGTGACATGTTTGCCTTTTTCATCGATCTTCTCATCCGGAACAGTGGTCGTGAATCCCATATTCATCTTGACACCACCGCCCGCTGTGGCATATGTCGTAAAATATGCCATGGCACTTCCCACGGTCAGGGAGCCGGTCAGAGCGATCGCTGCAGCCGCCAGAACCAGTGGTTTCTTATGTAGCTTTCTCATTTGGCATCCCTCCTTTTATCTCACTTCAGCAATATCATACAAGCCCTTATCATTTAATTCAAAATGGTTGATCACGCCGTAGCCGCCATTGGTACTGTCATTGACGTCATTGACAAAGGAAACCTCTGCCACCGGTGCATCCGCCTGGCTGTATTCATCATTTGCTTTGATCTCTGTCTCAACTCCGTTGTCAGATTTCAGGTCATAAGATGCCCCGCTATATACCTCAGTCACTTTCACGACAGCCCCTGCCGGAAGTCCTGTGAGATGTACGGACTGATCACCAACCTTATCAAAGGTCAGTGCCTCGACTTTGCTTTCTTTCTTATCACCATTTGTAATATCGATCTGGAAAACGAAGGTTGCCTTATCGCCAAAAGTAGTATTCTGATTTTTCAATGTCTTGTTGATGATCAGATCTCCGGTTCTCTGCTGCTGCTCCGGTTTCAGGCCGATGGCATTGTCACCGGTGAGATTATATACCCAGGCATCGCTGGTTCCCTCGCCGCTGTAATAGTTATTCGGCAGAGAAATCAGATACGGTGTAAATGTATAGACATAATTCGGTGTTACCAGCTGTTCTACCGATACGAGATAAAGTCCGGTCTCCAGATTTTTCACCGAAGCTTTTCCGTTTTTGATGGTAGGATCTGCTGCAACAGCGGTGTTGGCTGTCACCATATCCTCTGCAGCCTGTGCACGTTCCAACCATTTAGCTGCGGAATCCTTATTCTCCCGGCTCAGTGCACTCAGATCCAGTCCGGAAAAGTCACCAACCGGTGTATAAGCTCCGGCTTTATCTACAGAAGCGACCCGATACAGCTTTACCGACAGGTCATTCGTGTTCAGTTCCTTATACTCACCGCCCACGGAAAACTCCACCGAGCAGTCTTTTCTATCCACATCTATCGCACTCGCCGCCCATACACCAGGCAGAACGAATATCGACAATGCCACGGCCAATGCCAGTAAGATGGCACTTCCTTGTTTTACTCTTTTTTTCATCATCGCCTCGTCTCCTCCTTTAATGTCTTTCCTCTATGTATTGCGTTGTTTTCTTCCTGATGCGACTTTCATGATCACAATGATCAGAACCGTGATCGCAATTCCGAGAAGCAAATATAACATATAGTAGTTCTGGATCGCATGCAGCATCGTGTCTGCTACGGAACCTGTTACTTCCTCTTCTCCATTATATGGTACTCTCGTACCTCTGACAAGAAGTCTGTGGGAATTGACACCATACGGTGTACAGGTAAATAACGTCACCTGATCCTTTCCATCCTCAATCTTCAATGCATTCTGCAACGTCTCATGATCATCCTTGTCCACCATCGGCAGGATCTGATCTACCTGATAGGCAAGTACCTCATCCAACACATGGATGTAAAATTTGTCCCCGACTTCCAGCTGATCGATATCGGTAAAAAGTCTGGCACTCGGCAGACCTCTGTGTGCCGCCAGCACTGCATGATTGCTTTCTCCTCCAATCGGAAGCTTCGTACCGTTCAGATGTCCGACTCCGGTCTGGAGTACATCATCGCCGGTTCCATGATAAATTGCAAGTTTGATATTGATCTTCGGAATGGACAGATATCCCATCACTCCGTTGTCTTCTACATTCAGGACCTTCCAGTAATCTGTATTCTTCAGATCACCGTCATCTTCGCCAAACACATCTCCGTAGAGATCATTGTCGGTAATGGTCTGATTAAAGGCTTCCGCTTTCTGCCACTCATCGGTAAAATCAGTCGCATCCAGGGACTGTAAGTTATCTTCATAATTACTGATCAGCTGATTCTGTCGGTATGTATTCCACTGATTGGAGATCGTCGGATAAGCCAGAATGCCGAATCCAACGAGAAACAGTAAGCCGAAAAGAACCGGAGCCAATCTCCTCTTTTTCTTTGCAGGTTTCTCCTGCGGTTCTACTTCTTTCATTCTTCTGTTTCCTTCTCCCGTGCTGCTTTCTTTCTGAATCGTTTCTCTCTGATAAACAGAATCAGGATAAACACCCCGGTAATCAAAATTCCTACGATTACCCAGAGTAGATAATTTGTATGAAGGCTGATGCCGCTGAGCGGTGTCTGCTCTGCTGCTACTTCATCTGCCACATAATCCACACGGTGTCCACGCACCAGAAGTCTCTGTGTATTCACACCATATGGGGTACAGGTCAGCAATGTCACCAGATCTTCTCCCTCTTCGACGGCCAGTGCATCGGTATCTTCCGGTTCAACCACCAGAATCTGATCCACTTCGTAACATAATGTGTTGTCCAGCACATGAATCAGGAAATGATCGCCGATCTTCATCTGATCCAGATCGGTAAAAAGAGAAGCACTCGGTAAACCGCGGTGTGCGGAAATAACTGCATGTGTGCTCTCACCGCCAATCGGAAGGGAACTTCCTTCCAGATGTCCTGCTGCCTGCTGCAGCACCTCATCACTTGTTCCGTGATAAACCGGAAGCTTGATGGCGATCTTCGGAATCTCTACGATTCCCATCATGCCGTCCCCGGTCAGATTCAAGCAATTCATATAGGTACTGTCTTCTTCCTCTCTGGCATCTGCCACTGCAAAGGAATCAGGCAGGATACTCGGTACCAGTGCGTCGTTGTATGCCTGTGCTTTCTTCAGTTCCTTCGCATAATCAATATCTCCGGCTTCTGTCATCTGTGTGAGGTTGTCTTCATAACTGCTGATGAGCTGTTTCTGTCGGTGATTATTCCACTGGTTTGCTACGAAAGGATACAGCAATAAGGACAATCCGGCTAAAAATATAATGACTATAAAAAATTTACTTACTTTCTTTTTCATCCGGCCTCTCCTTGTTGTTGTATGTATCTCATTAATTTATGGTGGCATATCTATTATACCACATTTTTTATTAATCCGGGGCGGCTATCGCCCCGGATTACCTTTTTTATTCAGTAAAACTTACTGATTCGTTATTTATTTGTTTACTCTTTTGCGGCTAGCGAAGAAGAATCCTGCTGCTGCAACCATGATTGCACAACCTGCGATTGTGAAGAGTGTAGTACCCATACCACCGGTAGATGGAAGTTCGGAAAGCTTAGAGTCGTACATTTTGATAAGCTCTGGATTTGCTGCGGCAACGCTTGTAACTGCTCCATTAGTCAGTTTTTCTTCCATTGTAAATGCAATATCATTATTGTTAATGCTGTATCCATCTGGAGCAACTACCTCTTTGAAATAGTAATCACCAGCTTTAAGACCTTTTACAGTAACAGTTCCGTCATCAGCGGTAGTAAGTGTTGTTCCTAATCCAGCCGGAACTTCATTTTTTGTAGTTTCTGCAATCCACTGACCTGTAATCCAACCCTCATTATCAATTACAGCATACTCTTTTACGTCACCGTTCATTCTGTATACAACGAACTCTGCACCTTTTAATACATTTTCTGTATCAACTTCATATTTTGTAATTGTTGCATTACCTGAATATGTTTTTGTAGTTGTACCATTCGGATCCTGTGTAGAAGTAGCTTTGTTTTCAACAGTATTTGCTTTATCTACCAGAGCTGTATAAGTAATAACTACTTCCTGACCTGCATATGTGTTATCATCTGTTACAAGACCCATTAAATTAAGATCAAAAGAGCTCTTTCCATGTAAACTTTCAGCCAGATTTGCGAATCCTTCAACTGTTACTCCATTTACAGTAATTTTATTAACCGCTGCTGTTCCTTTTACAGCTTCTCCTTTAAGGTAGAATGTAGCACCTGTTAATTTATCAGATACAGTGAATTCATTTACAAGTTTCTGACCATTCGGTTTTACTTCCTGATAAGGAACGGTTGTTCTTACTGTATATGTAACTAAATCTCCAACTTCAGCGTTTGTTTTATCTACCTCTTTGCCTGTATGATATCCTTCTGCTTTTGCAAATACGGATGCATTTAATGGTGCAATCAGATTGTTATTTGCATCATACTGATATGTTTTTGCTACCATTGTGCTGTATTCTGTTTTACTAGTAGGATCTGTAACAATTACTAAATAAGCACCTGCCTGTAAGTTTTCAAATTTAACACTGCTATTAAATTTTCCAGTAGAAATCTCTGTAGAATTTTTTTCAGTAAATGTTGCATTCTTAGCTGGATCCTGAGCTGCATCTTTTAATTTTTTAATCACACCAGCATCATTTAATGTTTCCGGTGTCACACCTGTGCCATCTGTCCAAGCTGCTGCTTCCCAGCCATTATCATTGGCATCTAATCTGTAGATTTCATAGATTTTTACATTCTGTGCTGCATATGTTGCAAGACCTTTTACTTCAAGCGTTGCGCCTGTTTTTGCTGCGAAAGCGGTAATACTCATTCCGAGTACCATTGCCAGTGATAAGATCACTGCTAAGATTTTTTTCATCTTTTTCATCTCGTTTTCTCCTTTTCTTTTTGGGCTTTGCCCATTTATCTTGTCCCGTTTCGGGAAGATAGTTAAATTGATTTGTTGTTGCCAGCGGCGGCAGGCCGCTGAAAAGTCAAGTTACGATATCCTATCTTTTCAGCACCTCCCTGCGTTTGTTTTTATATAAGATCCACGCGGCTGCTCCCATGAGAAGCATTCCACCGATCACATACAAGAAGATTCCTGTTCCGCCGGTTGATGGCAGTGCATATACCGGAGTATTTCCATATACATATGCATCATATGTCTTTCCAGTAGTATTATTTGTTAATGAAATAGCTGATATTTTATTTCCATTTGCACTTTTTATTGTTACTGAAGTATCAGTTATCTCGATTGTCCACTGAACTTCACTCTTTGCGTATCCTGCCGGTGCTGATGCTTCTCGAAGAGTATAAGTATCTTTTACCATCTCGCTTAATGAGACTTTCGTTCCATCTTTATACCATTCTACAAAACCATCGTTATTAGATTCTCCTATGTAACAAACATCAGACCCTTTCAACAATTCAAATTTTGCACCACTCAGCATTGGATGATTTCCTGCCGAATCTGCACTTGTACTCTGTTTTACAATCGCCCAAAGAGCAAGAACATGTACTTTGTATGTACCTGTCACGGATGCATCTGTAACAACCGCTCCACTAATACTTGTATTGGCATCTGGTTCAAGAACTGCAGTATCTTTTAGCATATCTTTTCGTTCCGCAACTACTTTTGGTACAAATGTAACTGTTAATTTATATTCTTCTACATCCTGTCCTACTTTTGTTGCGGTATGATCTTCTAAAGAATTAACTTTTGTACCTTCTGCTTCATACTTCGTGTTCCTATACATGTATACAAATTTACCTTCAATATCTGAACTCGAGTTTGTATAGCTGTATGGAACTTCTACTGTTCCGCCATTCTTTAATTCAGCAAGCTGCTTTGTTGTCAACTGAGGAATACCTTTTGTTACTGCTGTATTTCCATCCAATTCTGTCATTTTATAGGTTCCTAACAGTTCACCGGAGAATTTACTAGATTCAATCGTATCACCTTTGTAATAAGTGATTTCCTTATCACCAATACTTGGTGTCAACAACTTTACATTCACAGATGGCTGTGGGAATAACTTTGTATTTTCACCTACCGTAATTCCTGAAGCAGAACCATTTGTAGGAATCATATTTCCACCGATGAAATCATCTTTTGCTTTAATCTCAATGGTTTCATGCCATCCTGGTGTATTTCCGGTTTTGCTATTTACGGTTGTATCAATCCAAGTTACGATTGTGGTTCCATCATCGTTATAAGTAACTCGCACGTCGCTTCTTTTTGCGAACGTATCTTTCTGCTTATCAGTAAGTTCAAATCGGCTGTCAATTACATCTGTGATGGTTGCAGTAACGGAAACATCCATATCCTTTGAAATACTATCAAAAATGCTATATAGGTTGCTAACACTATCTGCTGTCATATACTTACTATCATCAGAAGCAATGGCTTTCATAAAAGAGGATATCTGCGAAATGGTTGCTGCATTTTCTTCACTACTTGTCTGAATATATCCATTTACAGCAGCTGCATCAAAAATTCCTAAAGAATATATATCTGCCTTATAGGTCTCTTTTATAGTAGTTGCATTTTCCTTTGCATATTTTGCCACCGTTGGACTATATGTGGAGCCAGATGTGGGAACACCATCAGTTAAAAACACAACCATTCTTTTTCGATTATCATTTTGTTCAACGCTCGCCCACTTTGAAACATCTGATTCGAAGACATTCTTCGCATCTTCTAAACCTCTATCTGATCTGGTTGCCCCTCCTGCACTCAACTTACCAATCCAGGTATTATTAATTACATCAAGTGAATCACCAACTCGCAACATATATTTCTTATTGTAGCTTTTAATCTCAGAATCACTATCAAAAGTCACTATACTAATACGACTATCAGGACTTTTTTCTTTAATATTTGTAACAAAAGCTTTTGCTGCTTGTTGCAATCCAGCCAGTTTGTTTGAAGCATTTGTATCCTTCGTTCTGGTATATACAGTTGTATTTGAAACATCAACAACTACTCTGCTGCTATCCTTATAATAATACCATCCTCCATAACTTTTTTTATATTTAATAGTCTGATAAATTTTTCCTTCTGTCTGAATATAATATGCATTCGATGTATTTAGATTTCCTTTATACTCTGTATATTGATAAAAGTCTCTCTTCATACTTCCAGATGTATCTAATACCATAACGATATCATACGGAGTTGTTTTTGTAACAGTTTGCGTTGCTTTTGAACTTGCAGTTAAGTCAACTTGATAGGTTCTAGCATTGTAATCCTTCACAGAAACTGTTTTATCACTTTCTACACTCTGGGATACAATATCTTCCTGCGTACTATTTACAATATGATATGTACTATCAGTAGTATCTAATGTCTGTTGAACAGTACCTGTGCTGTCATACAGTACAGCTCTCAACGGACTTCCTTCCAGTTTAACTTTCCATGTCGTTGTAGTTCTTACATACGGTGAAGGAACTGATACTTCGCTTAAAGTATATATAGATCCTTGTTGTAATCCTGTAAATGTAAGTTTTCCGTCTGTACCAGAAGTTACTGTCCGCGTATCATTTTGATTGCTGTCATTCGTAACACTAAATTTTGCACCTGAAATAACCTTTCCAGAAGTATTAACTTTTGTAAGTTTTAAAGATGAAGTCTCCAACCTACTAGTATCAATAACTGTACTGTTTGGAAGTGTAAAATCCATCTTACAGTTCGAGTCATTAGCGCCTCGTTCCATATAAAGGATTGTTAAAGTATGATTTTCATCTTTATTTTTTATACCGTTTTTATCAGCATCTGCCTCAAGGTACTCAATTTTATCTTGTAAGGTATAATCCGTCTTTTTAAGAAGTATCTGCCATAAATCTACACTATCTTCAATAGCTGCATGGATACCACCAATATCAAGAACTACCTGACCGCCATTCTTTTCTGCATCAAGAACAACCCATAAATCGTCATCGCCTTTAAAATGATAGTTCAAGTCACCGAGATAACCACCAAGTGTAAACTGAACATCATAACGCATGCCAAAGTAATCATTATGTTTTTTCCCATCACTAGCAGCTGTATTTTTGTTATCTTTGTCTGTACCTAAATCATCTAATGGGAAAAAGTTTGCACCAGTAGTACGATCATAGTTGCTTAGTTTCGATGTTGTTCCTTCAGTATTTGTAACATCATATAATGTATAATTGTCACCATTTCGATTGAATGTCAGCTTGTAGCGATCCGGATAAATACTTTTTCCTTCTTTTGCTTCTCTTGTGAAATATCCAGGTTCATATAACGGAGCATTATCAGATGTTTTTCCCATCTTTAAAGCACCGCTGTCATACTCGATACCTGTAATAATTCCCTTTGCGGCAAAAGCAGTTCCGCCCGTATTGGATCCATATGTATGACCAGAATCCCGGTTTACAGGATTACCCTTACTATCTCTGTCCCATGCATTAATGTAATACGGGCTCTTTCCAGATACAGATATGTTTGTGTCATAATCATTACACCCATCTCCTATTGTTCCGCTGGCCAAGCGAGACGTCGTTGGAATATTATTACCATAATTTTTAGAGCTGTTTATACCTTTATCCTTTTCATTAATAGTATAATCAAACATCTGAACCGGGCTTTTTGTAATTGTTCCGGTTGTTGCACGATAATATACACGATATGTCTTATTTGTAGTAAGTATAATATTTCCGCTGATTGGATCAGTTGATGCCACTCCATCATTTACTTCAACAACTTTTACAGCCTCATAATTTGTCAGTGAACTTAAATTAGTTATTTCATCAGTGTTTGGCAAATGTGTTGTTGACTCTTTATATAATGGAACAGTTCCGTTTTCTAAATAGTGTTGAACCGTGATATCTACACCATTTGTTTCACTAGTTCTAATTGAATATCCAGATGCAGATGTACTTACAGTCTGTACATTTTCATCTTCATTTTCTGGTTGAGTTTCTTCTGTTTCCTTTTCAACTACATCAAAACAACCAACCACAACTGTCTCTGTTTCCAATTTTACATCCTCTTCGAATTGAAGAGTATCTTCTTTCAGTTCATATAAATTAATTGTCTCATCAGAACTGTCATATACAAATCCCATTGCATGCGCTGTATCCAAGGATGTATTTTCAAACCGGAAATTAACTGCTTTTTCCGGAATCTGTGCTTTATCTTCTGTGCTGATCCGGAAGGAAACATCTCCCATAACTGCCTGATGAACAGTATATCCGGTATTGCCTGTATTCTCCAGTTCTGTCTGAACAGCTTCCAGTACCGTAGACTCTGATGTCTCTTCCTGCATATCCATCTGCAACTCGGCATTGTCTGTACTTGACTTGAATGCACCTCCCGGTACGGTCGCATATAAAGTTCCCTGCGATGCACCATCTTTCATTATTTCATGGGATAATTCCACGGTATCCTTCGGCACATAATAAAAGTTTCCATCAACAGCGAATGCTGTGATCGCTGTACTCAACACCAACACCATGCAAAGCACAAATGCCAGTAGTTTTTTCTTCTTTGTATGTTTCATGGCGTCCTCCTTCTATCTTTTATCACTGCATGTATCTTCGCTGTCATTCTTTGTTACCAGTGCTCCGTCTATCAGCTTGAGCAGCTCCAGAGCACTGCGAAAGTACTGTTCGCGTTGCTCGTCTACCCAGGTTACACTTCCCTGCCAGGTCGAATTCTGCTGATTCATGATTTTTATAATAAATGTCTCGGTTTTTTTCTGTCTTTCACTCATGTCAGTACCTTCTTTTTTATTCTTAACTCATTGCTTCGTTCTATGTTGGTATTCTATCTCATCTGACATTACAGGAAACATTACATTCTCTGTCACTATATTAACTTTTTTAACTTTTTCACGTTTTTCTGCAATCATGTAATAATTTGTAATATTTTTCACGTTTTTATTAATAAAAAAGTGTCTTCGACACTTCAACTCCCCTGCCCCTCACTCATGAGGGGTAA
>OIZU01000195.1_pt1 | contig 61288 bp, 60 predicted proteins | sample 1588661 | NCBI WGS metagenome assembly OIZU01 (sample SAMN03283257) | human gut metagenome | biome: human-associated habitat; material: feces | host: Homo sapiens | place: USA | collected 2013 | reverse complement strand
ATTACAGCTTGCTGTATCAGGCTTACTCTGCCAAAGGCAGAAATCCGGCAGTGGATTTGGATTCCTTATTATGGTGAAGGGATGCAAAGAATTTATCCGTGATCAGATTCGTAAACAGAAAGGCACATTTGAAAATGATTGGGGCAATCAGATAGCGGAATTCGGAGTATATGGAAAAACGGTCCATACATTTGTATATTCAGCAGACACAAAGAAAAGATATGTTCATATTTATTACAGTGCTGCAAAGGCTGCTGGCGAACGAGCGAGAGTGGAAGAAAGTATTCAAGAGATGCAGAGCTATTTGAAGAGGTTTCAAGATACGGAACACGAATTCGGACCGGCGTTCCACAAATTTTTTCATCTGCATTATAACAACGATACGGGACATTTTGTTTATGGGGAACCGAAACTGCAGGCGATACGAGATGAGTTGGATTTATGTGGTTATTTTGCAATTATTTCATCGGAAAAGATGGATGCGAAAAAGGCAATCGGCTTATATAAGAATCGAGATGCATCGGAAAAAGTATTTCGAGCAGATAAGTCATACTTGGGGAATCATTGCCTGAGAGTTGCTTCTGAAGAAGCAGCATCGAATAAAATATTTGTTGGATTTATTGCGTTGATTATTCGATGTAGATTGTATACGGCATTGAAGAATAAAGCATCTGAAATGGTCAAGAAACCGAATTATCTTACTGTTCCAGCTGCAATCAGAGAACTGGAAAAGATTGAAATCACAAGACAATGGGATAAAATATATCGCTTGGATCATGCAGTTTCCAAGACGCAAAAGGTTATATTAGATGCATTTGGAATCCGTGCAGAGCAAGTGAAATACAAATCGAATTATATCAGTGAACAATTAAAGGGGAAATAAAAATGGCTAGAAATATCAGTAAAGAAAGTTTAGAGCAGAAGATAGAAAAAATAGAAAAGGCAATCAGTAAGAACCGAGAACAGTATGATCGTTTGACTGCAGAGTTAGAAGAACTTCATAAAAAACAGAAAGCGTTGCAAAGCGAAGAATTATTGAAAGCTATTGAAGGAAGTAGCAGAAGTTATGAGGAAATCTTAAGTTTTATTCAAGGGAAAGAGATAGGTGAATAAGTATGGACGAATACTCAAGAATTATAATTGAAGAATACTGTATGAATCATCCGAAAACAAAAAAAGCGGACTTTTTATGGGAAATGGTTCACATGTCATATGACATTACATGTGAACCAGAATCTTGGCAATTGATGCATCTATCACAATTGATATCAAGAGAAAGAAATCCAGAGTTGAGAGAAGCACTGGAAGAGTTGGATGAGTTTATGAACGGATATTAAATCGAGTTGTTTTAATCGACGATTGCTGTGAAAGGAAGAGCGTTGATTTAGTTGTAAAATTTCTGGAAGTTAACAATACCGGAAATAGGATAAATCAACAATTGCTTTTGGTTTTTATGTGCGTTTGAATGTAACCATTGAAATTACAATGAGACTCTGATATGATAATCAAAGGAATGGAGGTGCTTGTAATGCAAATATCCAGTAGATTTACAATGGCAATCCATATGTTTGCGTGTATAGATACATTTACAGATCAGAAAATGACCAGTGATTTTATGGCCGGAAGTATTGGAACCAATCCGGTTATTATCAGAAAGCTGCTTCAGAAATTAAAGGCGGCAGGGCTTATAGAGGTGGCAAGAGGAACCGGCGGTGTGGTAATAAAAAGACCTCTGGATGAAATAACCTTTTTGGATGTTTATCGGGCAGTCGAGTGTACACCGGATGAGGAATTATTTCATTTTCATGAAAATCCAAATCAGAAGTGTCCGGTTGGGAGAAATATTCATTCTGTTTTGGATAATAAGCTCGCGAGAGTGCAGAAAGCAATGGAGAAAGAGTTGGCTTCTATAACACTTGCTGATGTAAAAGTGGATACAGATAATTTGATTGCAAGAGATCAATAAGGTGAAAGCTTCAGAGTAAAATCTGGAGCTTTTATAATCATTTTATTTGATGTAACAAAAATAGTTACAAAATGCGTTGTAACTATTGACATTACATCAAAATGGTGGTAATGTACTGAATGTAAGAAGTAACCAAGATAGTTACAATAAAACAGGAGGTATTTATCATGCAGAAGGTAGTAGAGTTTTTAAATGCAAACCCAGTTCAGTATTTGGCAACAGTAGGAAGAGATGGAAAGGCTAAGTGTCGCCCATTTATGTTTTGCTTTGAGAAAGAGAATAAGCTCTGGTTTTGTACAAACAGCACAAAGGATGTATATAAGGATATGATGGAAAATCCGGAAGTAGAGGTTTCTGTTTCATCCCCTGAGTATGCATGGATCAGACTCGCGGGCAAGGCTGTTTTTGAGAATAATATGGAGGTAAAGGAAGCTTGTATGGCAAACCCTATCGTAAAGGGACAGTATCAGGAAGCATCTAATCCTATTTTTGAAGTGTTCTATCTTGAGAACCCACATGGAGTGATTGCTGATTTCTCAGGAAATCCTCCTTATGAATTCTAAACAGTTACAAAGATTCTTTTTTGCTCAGTAGTGATTTCATTACTGGGCAGATTTTATAAGGAGAGAATTATATGATTGGATATGAATATCTGAGAACTCTTGTAGAAGAAATGCATTCAACAACGGTTGCTACAATCGGAAAGGATGGACATCCTCAGACAAGAGTGATTGATATGATGTATTATGATGAAGAAGGTGTTTACTTTCTAACGGCAAAGGGCAAGGCATTTTATGGGCAACTGATGAATCAGAAATATATTGCTGTCTCTGCAACAAAGGATAAAAAAGCTATCAGCCTTAGAGGAAAAGTAAAAAATATCGGGAAAAATAATCTGGATATTCTATTTGAAAAAAATTCGTATATGAAGGAGATTTATCCCGGAGATACAAGAGAAGTCTTAGAGGTGTTCTGTTTGTATGAGGCGCAGGGGGAATACTTTGATATCAGTGTTCCTTCCAGTATCATCCGTAAAAGCATTGTAATCGGTGATACACAGGAAGAGCAGAAGGGATATTATGTTGGTAAGGATTGTATTGGATGTAAGTTGTGTTATTCTGTATGCCCGCAGAAATGCATTGATATTGCGCAGAAGCCTGTGGTGATTGAACAAAATCATTGTCTTCACTGTGGAAGATGTGTACAGAGTTGCCCGATGCATGCAATAGAGAAAAGAGGATGATGGTAATATGAAGATTCGAAAGGGACATGTGGACTGGCAGAGTTTTTTGTGCGGGATTCCCGCAGGAGATTATGTTTTTCAGGATACTCCATATGAGGTAAAGATTCAAAAAGCAAAAGATTTGATAAAACATGCAGATGCAGTAATCATAGGAGCCGGAGCCGGTGCTTCTGCCGCAGCAGGTATTTGTTATAGTGGGAAGCGTTTCACAGATCATTTTTCAGAGTTTATTGAAAAATACGGAAGACAGTACATGACAGATATGTATGAGGCGGGCTTTTATCCGTTTCCTACAGAGGAAGCAGAATGGGGGTATTGGTCAAAACATGCGCTGGTGAATCGATTTATTCCACCTGCGCTTCCCATGTATCTTGAACTTTTTGATATTGTGAAAGAAAAAGAATATTTCGTTCTTACAACCAATGTGGATCATCAATTTTGGAAATCAGGATTTGCTTCGGACAGAATATTTGCTACGCAAGGGGACTATGGTAAAATTCAATGCGAACGGGGATGTCACCAGAAGACTTATGATGCGGAAGCGCTGTTCAAAAAAATGGATGATTCCAGAAAAGACTGCTTGATTCCGACAGAATTAGTTCCCAAATGTCCGGTGTGTGGTGGAAGGATGTCCATGCATCTTCGGTGTGACCATAATTTTGTAGAAGATGAAAGCTGGCATGCCGCGGCCGACCGGTATGCTGATTTTCTTGAGCAATGTGAAGAGAAAAAGGTTGTATTACTGGAGCTTGGTGTCGGTTTCAATACCCCGATCATTATTCGGTTTCCATTTGAAAAACTGGTCAGAGAACATGAAAGGTATCGTCTGATCAGACTTAGTCAGGATGAAGCGATTGTACCTGAAAGCTTTGGTGATAGAGCAATAGGTATTGGCGGAGATATGGCAAAGGTTATCTCTGATTTGAAGAGGTGAGTATGATGAATCAGGGCGAAAGAAGATTATTTTTGATAAAATATCTCATGAAAGAAGATATGCGATGGTGTAAGCTAAAGATTCCTGAGGATGCGCAGGGGCAGAGAAATTTACTGCGCTCCCTTATGAATGTAAGAATGCCAAAGCCTGTAGACGAGAAATTTCTGGCGGTGCAGGATAAATATCTGCACCAGAGAAATATGGAACGGGGTATAACGAATGCCTGTGATTTACAAGCGGTAGCCTTGGATAATCGTTTGTTTCTCTGGCAGGGGGATATCACGACTTTAAAATGTGATGCAATTGTAAATGCCGGCAATAGTCAGATGCTTGGATGTTTTTCACCGATGCATTCCTGTATTGACAATTTTAAAACTTGCAGTGGAAACCGGAGCTAAATCTGTTGCGTTTTGCTGCTTGTCTACCGGTGTTTTCCGATTTCCTCAGCAAAGAGCAGCCGAAATTGCAGTAAAGACAGTAAAGGATTTTCTGACTACGAATACAGCAATCAAGCAGGTTATTTTTAATGTGTTTAAAAATGAAGATCTGGAAATATACAGTCGTATATTAGAAAATGGTCTGCCTGTATCATAAGACTTCTATTTTAGTAATAGTTCAATTCTCAAATGGTTATTGACATATTCCAATAAAGGTGTATGATAGAGATATAAATGACATATGCCATAAATGAAAATGCGTATGAAAAGGAGGAGAATTTCATGCCGCGTCCGAGAAAATGCCGAAGGGTATGTTCCATGCCAAGATATAATGAATTTACCCCGACACAGGCAGGTGGTGTTAGAAAAGAAGTGGTCTTGACGGTGGATGAATATGAGACCATTCGTCTGATCGATAAGGAGAACTTCTCGCAGGAGGAATGCAGTGCGTACATGAATGTTGCAAGAACAACGGTTCAACTGATTTACGCAGAGGCAAGAAAGAAGATTGCCGAAGCTATAGTTGATGGCAGTACACTGGTGATTCGGGGCGGTGATTTTCATTTGTGTGAGGAAGAATCAAGTGTCTGCTGCAGAGGGCAGAGAATGCACCGCTGTTACAGACAAGAGAAGAGAAAGAAGGAGGAGTCTGGTATGAAAATTGCAATACCTTTGGATGAAAATAAGAAAGATGTCTGCGTATCATTCGCCAGAGCACCTTATTTTATGGTGTGTGATGGAAATGAAGACGCGGTTGAAATAATAGAGAATCCTGCTGCAGAGGCAGAAGGCGGTGCAGGATTAAAAGCGGCACAGCTTGTATTAGACAGCGGTGCAGATACGGTTATTACTGTTCGCTGCGGTGAAAATGCAGGAAATGTATTTAAAGCAGCCGAGATCAAAGTGTATAAATCGCAGGTAGAAGACGCAAGAGAAAATGTAAAATTATTAAAGGAAGAGAAGCTGTCAGAACTTACGAAGTTTCATGCAGGCTTTCACGGGATACAATAATGAAAATTGCAGTTCTAAGTGGTAAAGGCGGTGCAGGAAAGACATTTGTGTCTGTAAATCTTGCTGTATCCGCAGGACGATCAACGTATATAGATTGTGATGTGGAAGAGCCAAATGGTAGATTATTTCTGAAACCGCAAAATGTGGAAAATAAAATCGTTTACAGATGCCTGCCTGAGTTTCGTGAAGACAGATGTGACGGATGCAGAAAATGTGTAGATTTCTGTCAGTTCCACGCTCTTGTGTATGTGAAGGATAAGCCCATGCTTTTTTCGGAAGTGTGCCATTCCTGTGGTGGATGTAAGCTTGTTTGTCCACAAGATGCTGTCATCGAAGCAGAATATGAACTGGGACATGTGGAAACGGGGGTTCACGAACAGGTTCATGTTGTTACAGGAATCTTAAATATCGGGGAAGCTTCCGGTATTGCAGTGATCAAAGCTGCAAAAAAGGAAGGATTTCAAAGGGAAGGACTTAGCATTGTTGATTGCCCTCCGGGAAGCGCATGCAGTGTCAATGAGAGCATCGGGGATGCAGACTATTGTATTTTAGTGGCAGAGCCGACTTCATTTGGCTTTCACAATTTTAAGATGGTCTATGAATTAGTGAATCTGTTAGGAAAGAAATGCGGAATTGTCATCAACAAACAGGATCTTCCGTATGAACCTATGGAAAAGTTCTGCATAGAGAATCAAATCGAAATTCTGGCGAGAATTCCTTATGATGGGGAGGCAGCAGAGCTTTCTGCAAAAGGAAAGATTGTATGTGAAGAGAAGGAAGAGTATCGTTTGCTGTTCCGGGATATTTTGAAGAAAATCGGAGGTGAGAGATTATGAAGAGACTTCTGATTTTGAGTGGAAAAGGTGGAACCGGTAAAACGACAACGGCTGCTGCATTTATTCAGTTTTCGCAATCACGTGCCATTGCAGATTGTGATGTGGATGCGCCGAATCTTCATATTGTTACAGAGAAAACAGGCGAGTGCAGAACTAAGGAATTTATCGGGTCAAAAAAAGCGGTCATAGATGAGACTTTGTGTGTACACTGCGGAAACTGTGCAGAAAAATGCAGGTTCAACGCTATTTCAGACAAGGGAATGTCTTATGGTGTGGATGAATATCATTGTGAAGGCTGTGGTGTCTGTCAATATGTCTGTCCGAATGATGCAGTGCGCCTGGTAGAAGATGTGGCAGGAAAACAGGAACTTTATCTTGGTGACACAGTATTTAGTACGGCAACGTTGAAAATGAGTCGTGGAAATTCCGGCAAACTGGTGACAGCAGTGAAGCTTGACATGCTGAAGCATGCGCCTGAGACGGAGCTTGCCATTGTGGATGGCTCTCCGGGGATTGGCTGCCCGGTCATAGCTTCCGTCAGTGGAATGGATCTGGCTCTTGTAGTTGCAGAACCATCGGTATCAGGGCTCCATGATCTGAAGCGTCTTGTGAAAACGGCAGGGACGCTTGAGACGAAGCTTGCGGTCTGTGTGAATAAATGGGACCAGAGTCCGGGAAATACAGAGCAAATCCTTTCTTTTTGTGAGGAAAATGCAATTCCATTTGTGGGGAAGATCCCTTATGATAAAACGGCTTCCGAGGCAATCAATGAAGGAAAAAGTCTGGCAGAGATTGACTGTGCTGCAAGGACTGCGCTTTTGGAAGTTTATAAAAATGTGCGAGGGCTTTTGGGGCTGGCACAGAAGAATTAATTCAGGTTATATCAAAAATAACAAATAAAGATGAAAAAGGAGTAATGAATTATGAAAATTGCTGTAGCAGCTATGGGACACACCGTAGCAGGACATTTTGGACACTGTGAGAACTTTATCTTCTTTGATGTAGAGGATAACAAAATTGTAGACGAAAAGAGCGTTCCGAATCCGGGACACCGTCCGGGATTTTTGCCGAATTTTCTGGCAGATAATGGTGCAGAAGTGATTATCGCAGGAGGTATGGGCGGCGGTGCTGTCGATATTTTCAATGAGAGAAATGTAGAAGTGATCGTCGGAGCACAGGGAGATGCAAAAGATTGTGTAGAGGCATGGCTGAAAGGAGAACTCAAATCTACCGGTGCTGTATGTCACGAACATGCGCATGAAGGAAACTGCAACGGTTAGTTTTTGATAAAATATTTTCCAATGTATTGGATCCTAAGGGGCGTCTGTGAGATGCTCCTTTTTTATTCCGATGTTTTATATTTCTTGTGTTTATAGATTGCAGAAATTGTGTTAATGTTAGATAATTAAAAGATAATGAGTGAAGAAAATGAAAATCGGAGGATACAGTCATGAGAGAGCAGATGGAAAGAAAAAATAGGAAAGAGAAAAAAACGAAGAATAGTAAGGTGAGCAGATTTGTGAGCAGAAATTTTGGGACTATTTTAAAGCTTGCGATTTTGATAGCTATTGTGGCAGCAATTGGAGTAGGTGTACGCGTGATCAATGTGTCTGAAAGTAAAACAACAAAAATAGGTTTTGAAGATATTGGCGAGATGGCAACGCAGTCTGCGTATTGTACAGAAGTGAATGTAACGGAAGATGCGAAAGAGTTGTATGGAATGCGAATCCCATTTACTCAGAGTAAATACATATATAGTTACGATATTGTCATCAAAGCGGGATATGATTTTAACGAGATTGAATGGAAAGAAAAGAATAAAACGATTGAAGTAAAACTTCCGGAAGCGAAAGTATTGAGCAATGAACTGGATATGGATTCTTTTAAAGTTTATCACGAGGAAGAAAGTATTTTCAGTAAAATCACCTTGGAAGAAAATAATGATGCAGTAAAGAAAATGAAGTTAAACGCTCAGGAAAATGCAATTGCCAATGGATTACTGGAAAATGCGAGAAGTAATGCAGAGACTATGCTGACGGGATTTTTTGCAGATGAATATGATCTTGACGAGTATAAAATTGTTTTCAAAGACAAATAAAAGTGATGAGAAATAGAAAAAATGTGAAAGTGGAGGCAGGGAATCAAATGACAGAAAAAGAGAAGATGGTAACAAAGAAACTTTATGATGCGAATTATGATGAAACATTGTATAAAGAAAGAACAGAAGCGAAAAATCTATGCTATGATTATAATCAACTTCGCCCATCGGATGAAGAAAACCAGAGAATCATTTTGAAGAAATTGTTGGGGAAAACAGGAGAAAATTTCTGCATTACAGCCCCTTTTTGGTGCGATTACGGATACAATATTGAGATCGGGGAGAATTTTTATTCCAATCATAATCTGGTAATCTTGGATGGTGGGAAAGTAACCTTTGGAGATAATGTATTTATTGCTCCGGATTGCGGCTTCCATACAGCGGGACATCCAATTGATGCGGTTAGAAGAAATCAAGGGCTGGAATACGCATATCCGATCACAGTCGGAGACAATGTGTGGATCGGAGCCGGTGTGCAGGTAATGCCGGGGGTGACAATTGGAAGTAATGTGGTGATCGGAGGAGGAAGTGTTGTCGTAAAAGATATTCCGGACAACTCGGTGGCGGTTGGAAACCCGTGTAAAGTAATCCGTGAAATTACAAAAGAAGATGAAAAGACATGCTGGGACAGATAGCGGGAAAATATCCGAAGATATTCTTGTGAAAAAAGAAGAAAAAGGATAGAATAATAGCGATGAGATTTAGTTTCGTGAAAGGAGAGCAGATCGCTTTATGAGTATGAAAGACTTACAAGCCTATGAAGTGCAAAAAGAAGAGGACTTGAAAGGAATCAAGGCCAAAGGCTATCTTCTTCGCCATAGAAAAAGCGGAGCAAGAGTTGTATATATAGAAAATGATGACAATAATAAGGTGTTCAGTATCGGATTTCGGACACCGCCGTCAGATAGTACAGGAGTTCCGCATATTATGGAGCATTCTGTGCTCTGCGGTTCCAGAAATTTTCCGGCGAAAGATCCTTTTGTGGAACTGGTGAAAGGATCGTTGAATACATTTTTAAATGCCATGACTTATCCGGACAAGACAGTGTATCCGGTGGCAAGCTGTAATGATCAGGATTTTCAGAATTTGATGCATGTATATATGGATGCGGTATTTTATCCGAACATTTATGAGCATGAAGAAATCTTCCGACAAGAGGGATGGAGCTATCAGCTCGATTCGGCAGAAGATAAGCTGAAATATAACGGTGTCGTATACAATGAGATGAAGGGTGCATTTTCTTCACCGGAAGGAGTGCTGGATCGGGTAATATTAAATACACTTTTCCCGGACACATCCTATGCAAATGAATCCGGAGGAGATCCGGAGGTGATTCCGGAACTTACCTATGAGCAATTTTTAGATTTTCATAGAAAGTTTTATCATCCATCCAACAGCTATATTTATTTGTATGGAGATATGGACATTGAAGAGAAGCTTCATTGGCTGGATCAGGAATATTTAGGGAAATACGACAGAGAACCGGTAGATTCCAGAATCCGTTTCCAGGAACCTTTTGCGGAAATGCAGGAGAAAGTTATCCCATATTCTATAGCCAGTGAAGAATCAGAAGAAGATAATACGTATCTTTCTTATAATAAGGTTGTCGGTACGAGCTTAGATAAAGAGCTGTATCTTGCATTTCAGATTTTGGATTATGCGTTATTGTCGGCTCCGGGTGCGCCGCTTAAGAAAGCGCTCACTGACGCGGGAATCGGGAAAGATATTATGGGGTCTTACGATAACGGGATTTACCAGCCGATTTTTTCTGTGATTGCTAAGAATGCCAACGAAGAGCAAAAAGAAGAATTTATCCAAGTGATCGAAGATGTTTTGAGAGCAAGCGTTAAAAATGGAATTGATACAAAAGCAATCGAAGCAGGAATTAATTATTATGAATTCCGTTATCGGGAGGCTGACTTTGGAAATTATCCAAAGGGATTGATGTATGGACTTCAAATGATGGATAGCTGGCTGTATGATGAGGAAAAACCGTTTATCCACATTGAAGCATTAGATACATTTGAATTTCTAAAGAAACAAATTGGAACAGGATACTATGAAGAGCTGATTCAAAAATATCTCTTGGACAATCCTCATGGAGCAATTGTTATTGTTACGCCGGAAAAAGGGCGTACAGCACGCATGGAAGCGGAACTTGAGGAGAAGCTTCAGAAGTATAAAGAGTCACTTACAGCAGAAGAAGTAGAAGCTTTCGTGCAAAAGACACAGGCGCTGGAGGCTTACCAGTCTGAACCGGAGAGTGAGGAAAATCTGGAGAAGATTCCGGTGTTAAAGAGAGAGGATATCAGCAGGGAGATTGAGCCTATCATTAACGAAGAAATGACACTTGCCGGTGTCCCGGTCATTTTCCATGAGATTGAAACGAATGGAATCGGTTATGTAGATGTATTATTTGATATGTCATTGGTAGAGGAACAGGATCTTCCGTATGTAGGAATCTTGCAGTCCGTTCTTGGAATTATCGATACGAAACGGTATGATTACGGAACATTATTTAACGAAATTAATGTAAATACAGGAGGAATCAGTACTTCTCTGGAGCTTTATAATGACGTAACGAATATTAGAGAGAAAGCATTTAAGGCAACCTTTGAAATAAAAGGGAAGGCATTGTACGGAAAACTTCCGGTTGCATTTGACATGATGCGTGAGATTTTAATGGAGTCAAAACTGAATGACGGGAAGAGAATTCGTGAAATCCTTGCAATGTTAAAGTCAAGGCTTTTGATGAAATTCCAGTCTTCCGGTCATGTGACTGCTGTACTTCGGGCACAGTCGTATGCTTCACCTGCTGCAAAATTGAAGGATATGACCAATGGAATTGCTTTTTATGAGACGGTTTCCTATATAGAAGAACATTTTGAAGAAGAAAAAGAAAAATTATCAGAGAAATTAATTGATCTTTCAAAGAAATTATTCTGTGGAGATAATATGATGCTCAGTTATACTGCTGCGAGAGAAGGACTTGAGGGCTTGGAGGAAATGGTAGAGAAATTAAAAAACAGCCTTCATACCAGAACGGCAGAAGAAGATAAACGCTGTGTGATCCACTGCGAGAAAAAGAACGAAGGCTTTAAAACAGCATCCAAGGTACAGTATGTTGCCAAGGCAGGAAACTTTATTGACCTGGGCGTAGCTTATACAGGGGCATTACAGATTCTCAAAGTTATCATGAGTTACGATTATCTGTGGCAGAATATCCGTGTCAAAGGCGGGGCATACGGATGTATGAGCAATTTCAACCGGATTGGGGAAGGATATTTTGTATCTTACCGTGATCCGAATTTGAAACGGACACTGGATGTATATGACGGTGTTGTAGATTATCTTAAAAACTTTACCGTCAGTGAGCGTGATATGACAAAATATATTATCGGAACCATGAGCGGTATTGACCAGCCAATGACACCGGCATCCAAAGGAGAGCGCTCCATGAACCTCTACATGAATAAAGTGAGTGCAGAAATGATACGCGAAGAGAGAAATCAGATCCTTGATGCAGAACAGGATGATATCCGCGCTTTATACAAAGTGGCAGAAGCCGTTCTTCAGGCAGATCAGATGTGTGTCATCGGTGGAGAAGATAAAATAGAAGAAGAAAAAGAGTTGTTTAAAACTTTGACAAGCTTTTAACGGGGGACGTAGCATTTTGCAAAAATGCTACGTCCCAAATGAACAAGGAGGACATATGAATAAGGATTATAAATCAGGGTTTGTGACATTGATCGGTCGTCCGAACGTGGGGAAATCAACGTTGATGAATTATTTGATCGGACAGAAGATTGCAATTACATCAAATAAACCGCAGACAACAAGAAACCGTATTCAGACGGTACTTACAACGGAAGAAGGGCAAGTTGTATTTGTGGATACTCCGGGTATACATAAGGCTAAAAATAAGCTTGGAGAATACATGGTCAATGTCGCGGAGCGCACGCTCAATGAGGTGGACGTGGTCATGTGGCTGGTTGAGCCGACAACATTTATCGGAGCGGGAGAGCAGCACATTGCAAGCCAGCTTAAAAAAGTGCAGACGCCGGTCATTCTTGTTATTAACAAAATCGACAGTGTGAAGCCCGAAGAGGTTCTTGCATCTATTTCCGCTTATAAGGATTTGTATGAGTTTGCAGAAATTGTTCCGGTTTCTGCGAGAAATGGTAATAACACAGAAGAATTGTTAAAAGTAATTATGAAATATCTTCCGTACGGACCACAGTTCTATGATGAAGATACGGTTACAGATCAGCCGGAACGTCAGATTGTAGCGGAAATTATCCGTGAAAAGGCACTGCACAGTTTAAATGAGGAGATTCCACACGGAATCGCAGTAGCAATTGATCAGATGAAAATGAGAAATAAAGTGATGCATATAGATGCAACAATAATCTGTGAGCGAGATTCCCACAAGGGGATAATTATTGGAAAACAAGGAAATATGTTGAAAAAAATTGGCAGTACCGCAAGATTTGAAATAGAGAGAATGCTGGAATGCAAGGTAAATCTGAAGCTTTGGGTCAAAGTGAAGAAGGATTGGCGGGACAGTGAATTTCTGATGAAAAATTTTGGATATCGAGAAGAGGAATAAAAAACATCTTCCATGGGAGAACCTAAGAACAGAACATAGGATGAGGTGATGACATGGAAGAAATCTATTGGAATCGTTTTTTGGAGACAGGAAAGATTGAAGATTACCTTTATTATAAAGGAATTGAAATCTGTGCAGAAATTATGGAAAAACGCGAAAGAGAGGAAACTTGTGAATCAGATCGTAGTAACCGGGATGGTGCTTTCACAGACCGCTATTGGTGAAAATGACAGACGAGTGGTAATCTTAAGTAAGGAACGTGGAAAGATTGCGGCTTTTGCAAGAGGGGCAAGACGCCCAAACAGTGCTCTGGTCGGAGCAACCAATCCTTTTTCCTTCGGAACATTTACCGTTTACGAGGGGCGGACATCGTATACATTGGTGTCGGCCTCTATTTCAAATTATTTCGAAGAATTGCGTACAGATATTGAAGGAGCTTATTATGGCTTTTATTTTCTGGATCTTGCAAATTACTATGCCAGAGAGGCAAATGATGAAACGATGATGTTGAAACTTCTTTATCAGACACTCAGGGCACTGACTAATCCCAGACTTCCGGATCGGCTGATCCGATACATATATGAATTAAAAATGCTCTGTATCAACGGTGAAGGTCCTCAGGTTTTTGAATGTATCTGTTGCGGGGAAAGAGAAAAAAGTGCTGTATTCAGTGTAAGGAAGGGCGGGCTCGTCTGCGGAAAATGTATGAATCATATAACGGACGGAACTCCCTTGCATCCATCCACGCTGTATACATTGCAGTATATTGTATCTTCTCCGGTAGAGAAGCTTTATAATTTCCTCGTAAAAGAAGAGGTGCTTCAGCAATTAAGCGAGATTGTGACAGCTTATCTCAAAGAATATTTGGGAAAACAGTTTAAATCTTTGGAAATACTGGAAACAATTACACAATAAGTCTTGAAAATAAGTGTATTTATAAGGTATAATTATTTATTATTATATTATAGGAAATATTTATAGAAGGTGAGGAGAAGAGGTATGGTAGAAAAAACTATGGATAAGATCGTAGCGTTGGCAAAATCAAGAGGATTTGTATATCCGGGATCTGAGATTTACGGTGGGCTTGCAAATACATGGGATTATGGTAACTTGGGAGTAGAACTTAAGAATAATGTTAAGAAAGCATGGTGGCAGAAGTTTGTACAGGAGTCTCCGTATAATGTAGGTGTTGACTGTGCAATCCTGATGAACCCACAGACATGGGTAGCCAGCGGACACATTGGCGGATTCAGTGATCCGTTGATGGACTGTAAAGAGTGTCACGAACGTTTTCGCGCAGATAAGATGATTGAAGACTTTGCTCATGAAAATGGTCTGGATATCGGTGACAGCATTGATGGGTGGAGTCACGAACAGATGGAAGCATATATCGCAGAGCATAACATTCCATGTCCGACATGTGGAAAGCATAATTTCACAGAGATTCGTGAATTTAACTTAATGTTTAAAACATTTCAGGGTGTTACAGAAGATGCTAAAAATGTTGTATACCTTCGTCCTGAAACAGCACAGGGAATTTTCGTAAACTTCAAAAATGTACAGCGTACATCAAGAAAGAAACTTCCGTTTGGTATTTGCCAGATCGGTAAATCTTTCAGAAATGAGATCACGCCGGGTAACTTTACGTTCCGTACAAGAGAATTTGAACAGATGGAAATGGAATTCTTCTGTGAGCCGGATACAGATCTTGAATGGCATGCATATTGGAAGAAGTTCTGCCTTGGCTGGTTAGAGACTCTTGGAATTAAAGAGGAAGAGATGCGTTACCGCGATCACTCACCGGAAGAATTAAGCCACTACAGTAAGGCGACAACAGATATCGAATTCTTATTCCCGTTTGGTTGGGGAGAACTGTGGGGAATTGCAGACAGAACAGACTTTGACCTGACGCAGCATCAGAACGTATCTAAGCAGGATATGACTTATTTTGATGATGAGAAGAAGATTAAATATATCCCTTACGTTATTGAGCCGTCACTTGGCGCAGACCGTATGGTGCTCGCATTCCTTTGCAGTGCTTATGATGAAGAAGAACTGGAAGGCGGAGATGTAAGAACGGTACTTCGTTTCCATCCTGCACTTGCACCGATTAAGATCGGTATTCTTCCACTCTCTAAAAAACTGAGTGAAGGTGCAGAAAAAGTATATGCACAATTAAGCAAGAAATACAATTGTGAATTCGACGAGAGAGGAAACATCGGTAAACGTTACCGCCGTCAGGATGAGATCGGAACACCATTCTGTGTGACATACGACTTCGAATCAGAAGAAGACCAGGCAGTAACAATCCGTGACCGTGATACAATGGAACAAGAAAGAGTTAAAATTGATGAACTTGATACTTACTTTGCTAAAAAGTTTGAGTGGTAATTAATCTGGGACGTTAATTTGGGACGTAGCCTTTTTGCAAAAGGCTACGTCCCAAATTGCATTTCCCCCTGTCCTAAATTGAAAAGAGGGGTGTCCCAAATTGAAAAAAACAGGCATCTGATATGAATCGGATGCCTGTTTTATGTATATTGATATTCAGTTTATTCAGCTTTAGCTTCTTTTTTATTTGCGTAATATTCCGGGTGTAATCTTCTGTCTCTTAATTCAGCAGCTGCTGTAAAGAGAACGTCTGTAGAAGAATTGAGACCTGTTTCGCAGGAATCCTGAATTACGCCGATAATGAAACCTACACCTACAACCTGCATTGCAATTTCAGATGGAATTCCGAATAATCCACAAGCCATTGGAATGAGAAGGAGTGAACCACCGGCAACACCGGAAGCACCGGCTGCACTGAGTGCTGCAAGTACACAAAGTACAAGCGCTGTTCCAAAGTCTACATCGATTCCAACAGTATAAGCTGCGGATAATGCCATAACAGAGATTGTAATGGCAGCTCCGGCCATGTTGATCGTTGCACCGAGTGGAATGGAGATAGAATACTGTTCTTCGTCTAAACCGAGTTCTTCACAAAGTTCCATATTAACAGGGATGTTAGCAGCGGAACTACGTGTAAAGAATGCAGTGATGAAACTCTTTGTCAGACATTTGAATACGAGCGGGTATGGGTTTTTTCTGATGCAGAGGAACACAATAATCGGGTTCATGATCAATGCTACAAATGCCATACTTCCTACTAATACAAGAATCAGTCTTCCATAGGATAACAATGCCTCTAATCCGGAGGTGGAAATAACATTGAAGATCAGACCCATGATACCAAATGGAGCAAAACTGATGACCCATTTAACTCCGGTAGAGATTGCGTCAGAGAAATCATCTAGCATTTTCTTTGTTGATGCGGAAGCGCCTTTTAATGCGATACCGAAAATACAAGCCCATGCAAGAATACCGATATAGTTAGCGTTTACGATAGAACCTACTGGATTGGATACAACATTTAAGAGCAGATTCTTTAAGACCTCACCGACACCGCTAGGAGGAGCCATATCGCCTCCGGCTGCTTCTGCGAGTGTAAGGGTGACTGGGAACAGTTTACATGCGACAACGGATACAAGTGCTGAGAACAGATTGCCAAGCATATACAGCATAACAATGAAGCCCATGTTTGTCTTCTGACCTTCGCCCATGTGAGCAAGTGCGCTCATAACAAGGAAGAATACCAGAAGTGGGGCAATTGCCTTTAAGGCGCCAACAAACAAATCACCAAAAATGATGATCACAGTTGCCTTAGGAATGGCAAGTCCCAGGATGATACCAATGATCAGTCCGCATAAAATTCTAAGAACCAGACTGATACTGTTCCATTTTTCAAAAACTTTTTTCATGTTGATTTTGCAGATATATTGTCGAAATATATCCACTACCTCTCTTTCTCTATAGATTTGTCCCCCGATTGTGATAATGCAGATGATACGTTTAAGAGCCGGAAGAGGAACTATCCGAACACTTTCCGCACAAACGTATCAACAAGTAACAACCTAATTATAAATAAAAATGATAAATTTGTCTATAAAAATATGTAAAAAGTGCTATAAAAATGATTTTGGAATGTGAAAAAAATGTCAAAACTGACAAAAACATAATAAAAAAAAGTTGTACATGCTATAAATGAGTGTTATAATTATATTGATAAAATAAATCGTCCGGGGAGACGATAGAAACGGGAGGTCTAATAAAGTGAGTGAAAGAAACGATGGATTGATGTGGGCACTTGTAAAAGAAAAACCTGAGGAAGGTTTGTGGATGAAGAGGATTCCGATTCCAGAAGTGGGGTCGAATGATGTCAAGATCAAGATTCACAAGACAGCCATCTGCGGAACAGATGTACACATTTACCAGTGGAATGATTGGGCGCAGCACACAATCCCGATCGGACTTACGGCAGGACATGAGTATGTTGGTGAAATTGTAGAGGTTGGACCCGGTGTAAAAGGCTTTAAGATTGGCGATCTTGTATCTGGTGAAGGTCATATTACTTGTGGAAAATGTAGAAACTGTCTGGAAGGACACAAGGAAAATTGTAAAGATGCGAAAGGTGTTGGTGTTAATAGAAATGGTGCGTTTGCAGAGTATCTTGTAATCCCATCTTCAAACGTATGGCCATGTAATCCGAACATTCCGGAAGAGATGTATGCGATTTTTGATCCATTTGGAAATGCTACACATACAGCGCTTTCTTACGATATGCTTGGTGAGGATGTGCTGGTAGCCGGTGCAGGACCGATTGGAATCATGGCGGCAGCAATTGCGAAATTCTCAGGAGCAAGACATGTTGTAATTACAGATTTTAACCAGTATCGTCTGGATCTTGCTATGAAACTTGGTGCAACGAGAGCGGTAAATCTGGGAAAAGAGAATCTGAAGGACGTAATGAAAGAAATCGGAATGACAGAAGGCTTTGATGTAGGTCTTGAAATGTCAGGTTCACAGGCAGGTCTTCATGATATGATCCATAACATGAAGCATGGTGGAAATATTGCACTTCTTGGACTTCAGAGAACAGATGCAAAAGTAGATCTTGAAACAGTGATCTTTAATGGATTAAATCTCCGCGGCATTTATGGAAGAAAGGTGTGGGATACATGGTATAAGATGTCTACAATGCTTCAGGCAGGACTGGATATTTCTCCGATTATCACTCATCATTTTGACATTAAGGATTACGAAAAGGGATTTGAAGCAATGATTTCCGGAGAATCTGGAAAAGTAATTCTTGACTGGGCACATGTGAATGACTAAAGAGTAAAAGGATGTCAAAGACAGAGGCAGTCAGGAAGATTGTTAAGTATCATATTTAATATGGAAAGGAAGAATTAAAACAATGGCACGTAAAAATGATATTTTGGACATTTACACAAAAGAAGTAGAAGGCATTAAAGAGGCCGGACTGTTTAAGGGAGAAGCACCATTTGTATCACCGCAGGGAGCGCGTGTGAAAATGGAAGACGGAAGAGAACTTCTGTGTATGTGTGCAAACAACTATCTCGGACTTGGGGATAATCCGCGTTTGATCGAAGCTGCAAAAAGAACTTATGATGAAAAGGGATATGGTGTTGCATCTGTTCGTTTCATTTGCGGAACACAGGACATTCACAAAAAATTAGAGAAGAAGATTTCAGATTTTCTTGGAACGGATGACACAATTCTTTACTCTTCCTGCTTCGATGCAAATGGAGGATTGTTTGAGACAATACTTACAGCAGAAGACGCTGTAATCAGTGATGAATTGAACCATGCTTCTATTATTGATGGTGTGCGTCTCTGTAAAGCAAAACGTTTCCGTTATAAAAACAACGACATGGAAGATCTGGAAGCAAAATTAAAAGAAGCTGATGAAGCCGGAGCGAGAATCAAATTGATCGCAACAGATGGTGTATTTTCCATGGATGGAATTATCTGTAACCTTCAGGGTGTATGTGATCTGGCTGATAAATACAATGCGCTCGTTATGGTGGATGACAGCCATGCAGTCGGATTCGTAGGAAAGACCGGACGTGGAACACCGGAATACTGTGGAGTGCAGGGACGTGTGGATATTATTACCGGAACACTTGGAAAAGCACTTGGCGGAGCATCCGGCGGATATACTTCCGGACGCAAAGAAATTATCGATCTTCTCCGTCAGAGAAGCCGCCCGTATCTGTTCTCTAACTCTTTGGCACCGGCAATCGCAGGAGCAAGTATCGAATTATTTGATATGCTGGATGAAAGCACAGAACTTCGTGACCATCTGGAAGAAGTGACAGCATACTACCGTAAAGAACTGGCAGATAATGGCTTTGATATCATTCCGGGAACACATCCATGCGTACCTGTTATGCTTTATGATGAGAAAACAGCAGCAGAATTTGCAAAACGCATGATGGAAAAAGGAGTATATGTGGTAGCATTCTCTTACCCGGTAGTTCCAAAGGGAAAAGCAAGAATTCGTACACAAGTGTGCGCAAGCCATACAAAAGAAGATATTGATTTCATCGTTAAATGCTTCAAAGAAGTAAGAGAAGAAATGAAATAATAATTTGGGACGTAGCATTTTTGTAAAATGCTACGTCCCAAATTAACAATTGCTATGTTCCAAGATGAAAAATGGGGTGTCCTAAATTGATTTTCGACCTGTACTTAATTAGGAAGGGGACATAGTTATCGATGAAAAGACGGCAGGAAAGCAGTACAGGAATGTATCACGTTATGGTTAAAGGTATTAATAAGGAAAGGATTTTTAACCAACAGCGTGAAAAAAGCTATTTAATTAAAATTATTCTAAAACACCTTGAGCTCTTCAAGGTGGAAATCTATAGTTATAGTATTATGTCTAATCATGCTCATTTTATTATCCGATCAGAAATTCAGATTTTATCAAGATTTATGGCAGCTGTTTTATCAGAATATGCGTTATATTATAATTTTAAACATCAGCGAAATGGTCATGTGTTTCAAAATCGATTCGCCAGCGAATGTATTGAAAATGAAAAATATTTCTGGATGTGTTTAAGATATATTCACTTAAATCCTGTGAAAGCGGGTATGGTCAACAATTTGTCCAAATATAAATATAGCAGTGTCAATGAATATAGGTCGAATACGGCAATTGTTATTCATGAAAAAGCGTTGCTTATGTATAAAAAGACATTTCCTGATGCTAAAAGTTTCGAAGAATTTCATAAAGAAAGAGAAACAAAAGTCTTTTTAGATATATCTGAAGAAATGCTGACGCAGCGAGTTGAACTTGCGATTGATTATGCTGAAAGTCTGCAAACAAAGCATAACTTGCCAGTGTTATCACAAGTATTTGAAGAAAAAGATATAAGGCTGGCTTATATTTACAAAATAAAAGACGAAATGCAAATATCACTAAAAAAAGCAAAAGAATTGTGTACGAAAGTACAGGAGAAAGTTATAAATATATAATATATATAGAAGGAAAATCAAAAAGGACACCCCATTTTTCATTTTGGAACAGGGGGAATATCATTTGGGACGTAGCATTTTTGCAAAATGCTACGTCCCAAATGATAAAATTTACATAAACCCTGTTGACAAACGAAAATCGGAGTGATAAATTATATTCGAAAGATGTTAGCACTCGAATTTAAAGAGTGCTAATAAAGAAATCGAAGGGAGGAATGCAGATGGTGACAGAGCATGGATTGAGTGATAGAAAACTGAAAATCCTATACGCGATCATTCGGACATATCTGGAAACTGGCGAGCCGGTTGGTTCTCGGACAATTTCGAAGTATACGGACTTGAATCTGAGTTCTGCGACGATTCGAAACGAGATGGCAGATCTGGAAGAGCTTGGCTACATTATGCAGCCTCATACATCAGCAGGACGAATTCCTTCGGATAAGGGTTATCGCCTTTATGTAGATATCCTAATGGAAGAAAAGGAGCAGGAGTTAAACGATAAGCAGGAGCAGATGCTGGAGAAGGCTGATAAAATGGAACAGCTTCTAAAGCAGGCAGCGAAAGTGCTGGCGAGCAGTACGAACTATGCGACGATGGTCTCCACTCCTATGAACAATGTCAACAAGATCAAGTTTATTCAGTTGTCCATGGTGGATGAAGAGCAGATCATTGCAGTGATCGTTCTCAGTGGAAATGTGATCAAGAATAAGATCATTAATTTAGAAGAACCTCTCAGCAATGAGAATTTGTTAAAGCTGAATATGCTGCTTAACACAACGCTCAACGGAATGTCGATCGAAGAGATTAATCTCGGATTGATCGCCCGGTTAAAAGAGCAGGCAGGCATCCACAGTATGGTTGTCGGAAATGTATTGGATGCAGTTGCGGATGCGATACAGATTGACGAAGATATGCAGATCTATACAAGTGGCGCAACGAACATTTTCAAATACCCGGAACTCTCGGATAAGGAGAGTGCGCAGGATATTATCAGTGCATTTGAAGAGAAACAGCAGCTTACAGAGCTTGTGACACAGACACTTGCACAAGAAGAAAATACAGGAATTCAAGTATATATCGGAGATGAGACGCCGGTTCAGACGATGAAAGACTGCAGTGTAGTGACTGCGACGTATGAATTGGGAGACGGAATGAAGGGAACCATAGGAATTATCGGTCCGAAGCGCATGGATTACGAACATGTGCTGAAATCAATGAAGCGTCTTCAAAATGAACTGGATCAGATGTTTCATCAGAAAAAATAAGAAAGGTGGGAGAACCGTTGGAAAATAAACAGGATAAAAGTCAGGAAGAAATGGTAAAAGAAGCGGTGGAGGAAGCGAAGAAAAACGCGCAGGAAGCAGAAGAGACTGAAGCCGGAACAGAAGAGATGGCAGAGGAAGAGACAGAAGAAAAAGAAGCAGAAGAAACCGAAGCCAAGACAGAAGAAAGCGAAGAAGATAAGAAGTCAGAGAAGAAATTATTTGGCAAGAAAAATAAAAAAGATAAAAAAGATGAGAAGATTGAGGAACTGACTGACAGACTCACTCGTCAAATGGCAGAGTTTGATAACTTCCGCAAGCGTACAGACAAAGAGAAATCTCAGATGTACGAAGTTGGAGCGAAAGATATCATAGAAAAGATTCTTCCGGTTGTAGACAATTTCGAAAGAGGATTGGATGCAGTGAAGGAAGAAGAGAAAGACGATCCATTTGTCCAGGGAATGGAGAAAGTGTATAAGCACTTGATGACAACACTGGAAGAAATCGAGGTGAAACCTATCGAAGCGGTAGGAAAGGAATTTGACCCGAATTTACACAATGCGGTGATGCATGTGGAGGATGAGAATTTCGGTGAAAATATTGTAGCCGAAGAATTTCAGAAAGGGTATACATACCGTGATTCCATTGTGAGACACAGTATGGTAAAAGTAGCTAACTGACCGAAAGCACGTAGTGCGAGGTCGTTCTGTGAGATTAGCGAGGTAATTTCGAGCTTAGCGAACAGAACTTCATATAATATTCAGCAAAAAATTTAGGAGGAATTTATCATGGGTAAAATTATTGGTATCGACTTAGGAACAACAAACAGCTGTGTAGCAGTTATGGAAGGTGGACAGCCAACCGTTATCACAAATACAGAAGGAGCAAGAACAACCCCATCTGTTGTTGCATTTACAAAAACTGGAGAGCGTCTTGTAGGTGAACCTGCAAAACGTCAGGCAGTTACAAATGCTGAGAGAACAATCTCTTCTATTAAAAGAGAAATGGGTTCTGATTTCAGAGTAACAATTGATGACAAAAAATATTCTCCACAGGAAATTTCTGCAATGACACTTCAGAAATTAAAAGCAGACGCAGAAGGATATTTGGGAGAAAAAGTAACAGAAGCTGTTATTACAGTACCTGCTTACTTTAATGATGCTCAGCGTCAGGCAACAAAAGATGCCGGTAAAATTGCAGGTCTTGATGTAAAACGTATCATCAACGAGCCTACAGCGGCAGCATTAGCATATGGTCTTGACAACGAGAAAGAACAGAAAATCATGGTATATGACTTAGGCGGCGGCACATTTGATGTATCCATTATTGAAATCGGTGACGGTGTTATCGAAGTATTATCTACAGCAGGTAACAACAGACTCGGCGGAGATGACTTTGACCAGAAGATCACAGATTACATGATCGCTGAATTCAAGAAACAGGAAGGTGTAGACTTATCTACAGATAAGATGGCGCTTCAGAGATTAAAAGAAGCTGCTGAGAAAGCGAAAAAAGAACTTTCTTCCGCAACAACATCTAACATCAACCTTCCATTCATCACAGCAACTGCTGAAGGACCAAAACATTTTGATATGAACCTTACAAGAGCAAAATTCGATGAATTAACACATGATCTTGTAATGAAGACATCTGAGCCGGTACAGAGAGCACTCTCTGATGCAGGAATCTCTGCTTCTGAACTCGGTCAGGTACTTCTCGTAGGTGGTTCTACACGTATTCCGGCAGTACAGGAAGAAGTAAAACGACTGACAGGTAAAGAGCCAAGCAAATCTCTGAACCCAGATGAATGTGTAGCACTCGGTGCTTCCGTACAGGGTGGTAAACTTGCAGGAGATGCAGGCGCAGGCGATATCCTTCTTCTTGATGTAACACCTCTTTCTCTTTCTATTGAGACAATGGGTGGCGTTGCTACAAGATTAATTGAAAGAAATACAACAATCCCTACAAAGAAGAGCCAGATCTTCTCTACAGCAGCAGATAATCAGACAGCAGTAGACATCAACGTTGTACAGGGTGAGAGACAGTTCGCAAGAGATAACAAATCTCTGGGACAGTTCCGACTGGATGGAATCGCACCAGCTCCACGTGGAATCCCACAGATCGAAGTTACTTTCGATATTGATGCAAATGGTATCGTAAATGTATCTGCAAAAGACCTTGGAACAGGAAAAGAGCAGCATATTACAATTACAGCAGGTTCTAACATGTCTGACGAAGATATCGATAAAGCTGTAAAAGAGGCAGCAGCTTTCGAAGCTCAGGATAAGAAACGTAAAGAAGGCATTGACGCTAAGAACGAAGCAGATGCTATGGTTTTCCAGACAGAGAAAGCACTCGGAGAAGTTGGCGATAAGCTTGACGGAGCAGATAAGGCAGCAGTAGAGGCAGATTGCAAAGCATTAAAAGAATTACTTGAGAAAGTAAATATGGAAGATATGTCTGATGCGCAGATCGCAGAGATCAAGGCAGGAAAAGAGAAACTTACAGAGAGCGCTCAGAAATTATTCACAAAGATGTATGAGCAGGCTGGCGCAGCAGCGGGAGCCGGAGCTCAGGGTGCAGGCCCGGATATGGGTGCAGGCGCAGGTCCGGCACCGGAAGGATTCCAGGGTGATGATGTTGTAGATGGAGATTATAAGGAAGTCTAAACCCAGAACACTTAGCAAAGGGATAACGTAAGGTGTCCCTTTGCCGGTACAAAGGTTGTTCTGCGGAACCTGGCGAAATGTTTCATAAGTCTGGTTCCGCAGATTTCCTACGTTTAGACAGAACTTCCTTATGTAAGGAGAAGGTTTTATGGCAGAGACTAAAAGAGACTATTATGAGGTGCTTGGTGTCACCAAAGATGCGGATGATGCCACATTAAAAAAAGCATATAGAAAGGTTGCTAAGAAGTATCATCCTGATGTAAATCCGGGTGATGCAGAGGCTGAAAAGAAGTTCAAAGAAGCTTCCGAAGCTTATGCGATTTTAAGTGATCCGGATAAACGCCGTCAGTACGACCAGTTTGGTCATGCTGCATTTGAAGGCGGAGCCGGAGGAGCCGGCGGTTTTGGAGGGTTCGATTTCAGCGGCGCAGATTTCAGTGATATCTTTGGTGATATCTTCGGCGATCTTTTCGGCGGAGGCAGAAGAGGCGGACGTGCAAGCCAGGGCCCTATGCAGGGAATGAATATCCGCAAGAGTGTAAGAATTACTTTTGAAGAGGCTGTGTTTGGCTGTGAGAAAGAGCTGGATGTCGTCTTAAAAGATCCGTGTCCGACCTGTAACGGAACAGGAGCAAAACCCGGAACTTCACCGGAGACCTGTCCGAAATGCGGCGGAAAAGGTCAAGTGGTGTATACACAACAGTCTTTCTTTGGAACTGTTCAAAATGTACAGACCTGTCCGGACTGTCACGGAAGTGGTAAGATTGTCCGTGAGAAATGTTCAGATTGCGGAGGTACAGGTTATGTTTCCAACCGTAAGAAAATATCTGTATCCATTCCGGCCGGTATTGATAATGGTCAAAGCGTACGTATCCGCGAAAAAGGAGAACCGGGCGTAAACGGAGGACCAAGAGGAGATCTTCTTGTTGAGGTGATGGTATCCAGACATCCGATCTTCCAGCGTCAGGATATGCATATTTTCTCTACCGTTCCGATTTCTTTTGCGCAGGCAGCGCTGGGAGCCGATATTAAGATTAAGACAGTGGACGGCGAAGTCATTTATAATGTTAAACCGGGAACGAAGACAGATACGAAGGTACGTCTGAAAGGAAAAGGAGTACCATCCGTGCGTAATTCACAGATTCGAGGCGACCATTATGTGACACTGGTGATCCAGACACCGGAGAAACTAAGTCATGAAGCGAAAGAAGCGCTTCGCAAGTTTGATGAGCTGACCGGAAATACACTGCATGTGGCAGATGAAAAAAATGAAACATCCGGTAAGAACGGCAAGAAGAAAAAAGGATTTATGGATAAAATGAAAGAAGCTTTTGATGATTAATCATCAGAAGCTTCTTTTATTTTACACTCTTGTATTGTTACACGGTCGATCGTTTTTTTCGAATTACCATTGCGGCAATCACGAATGCTACTGCGAAGAGAAATTGTATACTGTATGCCTGCCAGAGAGACTGGAGCTGTGAGTCTGTCAGAGAAGCAGTAGAAGAAAGGGTGTTGTTAGCAAGCTCATACCAGTATACAGGAAGAAAGTGTGCAATTTTCTTAACGCCTGCTCCAAGAATATCCATAGAGACAAATACTCCGCAGGTAAATGACATTCCAAGAGAAATGACGTTGACGATTCCATTAATGATCTCTTCCTTTATTGGGAAAGAACTGATGAGAAAGGCAATGGACAGTGATACCAGCGTCATAAGGAACGTGTTTAGCAGGTAGTACGGAAGATGCGGATCATTCAGACATTCTTTCCCGTACAAAGCAATCGGCATTAAAAGGCAGATGATCCAGATGCCAAGTCCGATGACAATGTGACCGAGAATCAGCTGACAGCTAATGCTTCGGGCAGAGATGCAGGAACAAAGCATTCGATTCTTTACATTCGGGTTGCCAAATGAAATCATAATATAACTCAATATGTAGCACAAGATGGAAAGAATGATATAAGGCATATATTGGAACATAAATGCATGAGCCGGTACATTTCCGTCATGTCCTGTCTTGTCGATTAAAGTGATCTCAGGCGCTGCGGTGACAGATTGTCGGATTATACGAAGCGCTTCAGATATAGAATAACCTCCGGCTGTTAATGTCCGCATATGATTTAAAAAGCCATTGATCTGTTGATCTACATAGTACCCGGTGGTACTGTCAGGAATTTTAGTCACAGCAAGCTTCCCATTGCCGGACAGGCAAAATTGTTCGAAGTTCTCAGGAATTGTAACGACGTAATAAATATCCCGATAGAAGAGTCGTTCCTGAAGGAAACTCTGGTCATTGGGAAGCTCTTTGACATGGTGGATGGAAGCAAGATAATCTTTCATTCCTTCTGCCAGTTCTCCGCCGTCCAGATCAAGGACTGCAATAGGCAGAGATTCAGCCTGAAAACCGGAGGTTGTGGAATCGCTGAGTGCATTTTGAATGAACAGACTGATAGTGAGAAAAATCAGAATATAAAGAAACATCATTCCGAGATTTCTCTTTGCGATTGTCAAAAATCCTTTAAATACTGTCATAACGTTCCCTCCTGATTCCTAAAAATGCTGCAAATAAAAGGATGATACTCATAAAAGCTAAAATGAATATACATTTTGTGAACCGTTCCATGTCGTTGTACACTCCCATACAATAATAAGCATCACTTAATACAGCCGCAGGATTGATCCGGTTCAGAACAGGAAAATGCTGTTCAATTATATTTTTCATATTGCCAAACATAAGACCGGCAAGAAAAGACGGGAACAGCGTTAATAAAACAGAAAGCCCTAATTTTATATTAAGAGACAACTTTGTCAGAGAACCAAAAGCAAGCCCCAGTGTTATGCCGATGATACTTCCCATCAGGTTGATAAGCAGCAGAGCGGGAAGGTTATGGCCGAGTCCGATGCCGAGGATTTTCCCGATATAAACAGTAAGTATCATAATATTGATAAAGTGAATGGCAGTAAGGACGAGCATATCTACGAGGATCAGTGTCAGACGGTGTGTCGGAGTAATGCTGCGCCTTGCCCCCAGAGGCGTCAAATTTGCCTGACTGTCAAAGCTTGCGCGGACACCGAGAAAGGTTCCCGATAGACAGGCGTAAGCAATGAGGGCGAAAAAATATTGAACGTTTGGATCGAGAGTTTCTCCGCCTAAGGATGTTTCCTGCACCATTTGCCGGTAATTGCTGATTTCATGGATTGCTGCGTCTAAATGTTCAGGATGTGAGGCGGCAATCTCTTTGAGCATGGCAGCATTCTGCGTGTAAGACGTAAGGAGCGAAGTCAGGATACTCTCCTGTAATCCATTTTTTCCTACGCTTAAAGACGGCGATTCAGAGGCATAGTAGATGCCGCTGATCGTCCCCTGATTTAATGCTTCAAGAGCATCTTTTTCTGAATCGCACGGGAGAATCTCTAACGTTTGCTGTTCCATTGCATCTAAAAAGTTAAGAAATGCGGCAGAATCGGCCGTTTCCTGCTGGCTGGTGACAACACATACCTTTATTTTATCCCACTCAGACTCCCCGGTAGAAGAAAGTCCCGCACTGCCAAAGCTGAAATAAAAAAGTGTGGCAAGTATGAGTGGGAATGCAAGTGCCCAAAACATGACAGAGAATTCCCGAACAATTTGTAAAAAGCGATATTTCAGTAAAAATAACATAATAGGAACCTCCTAATCCCGCAGTTCTTTTCCGGTGATTTCGAGGAATACATCATTGAGCGTGGGAAGCTCGGAAAATACACGCCCAAATGAGATTTCGCGCTCTGTAAGATAATTCAGGATCCGCACCAGATTATGCTTTGCACTGCTTAAGCGAATGATCAGACGCTGTTCTTCGTATGTAATGTCCAGAATATGGGGAAGTGACTGTAATTCCCTGAGGATACTATCATCAAGGGCAATTGCTTCAATCGTGATCGTTTCTCCTGTTTTGAGCAGTTTTTTCAGTTCATCCTTCGTTCCGCAGGCAAGCACACGACCGTGGTCAATGATTGCGATTTTAGAACAGATCTGTTCTACTTCCTCCATATAGTGGGAAGTATAGACGATAGTAGAGCCCTGTCGGTTCAATTCTAAGATTCCTTCCAGTATGCGGTTTCGGCTCTGTGGATCAACAGCAACTGTCGGCTCATCCAGAATAATGAGTTTTGGCTTGTGTACGATACCGCAGGCAATATTCAGTCTTCGAAGAAGTCCGCCGGATAGCTTTCCGGGGCGTACCTTGCGGTAGTCCTCAAGCCCGGTAAATGCAATTGCTTCTTCCACGAACTTATGACGGCGATTTTTTTCTTTGATATACAGACCACAGAAATAATCGATATTTTCCCAGACGGACATTTGTTCAAAGACAGCGACGTTCTGCATGACAACACCGATTTCTTTCTTTAGTTCATAACTGTCCGGACGCATTTCTTCTCCGAAGACAGTGACGGTGCCCTTGTCATATTTAAGAAGAGAGAGAATGCAGCCGATGGCGGTTGTTTTGCCGGAACCGTTGGGACCGAGAAGACCGAAGATTTCACCCTTTTGGATATCTAAACTGAGATGGTCAAGAGCCAGCACAGAGCCATAGCGCTTGACTAGATTTTCAATATGTATCATTGCAGAAATTCCTTTCTTTTAAAATATAATTATGACGTTTGTTACTTGTAGTATAAAAAACTTCTGTTTATAATGATAGTGTCACAAGTCATAAAGTGAAAATGACAATTGTCATTTTCTTTGTTTGGAAAGAAAGGAAAGAGGCTGCGGATGACCGGACAGATCATTTTGATGTTGTATGGCATGGTATTTCTGTTACTTGTACCGGCAGATGCTGTGTTTGTGTCGGCATTTCTTATGACGGCAATTTATATTGGTCTGTGGAATTTGAAGATTCCCTATCGGATGCGGCAAATACTGCCATGGGTATGGCTTCTCCTCTGTTTTGGGGTGCCGGAGTTATCCATCTTTGCTGCTGCGGCATGTTACAGTATGCTTAACGAAGAGCGATATATACCGGCAATCATTCTTGCTTCACTCAGCTTTTTGATGTGGATGGAGAAAGAGCCGGAGGGCGTTATTCTTCAGCTGGCAGGATGTGCATTTGCCTGTGTGCTGTCCAGACAGTTTCGAGCTTATGAAAGTCTGTTGAAGAAGTACCGGAAAACAAGAGATGACAGTACCGAATGGAACATCGTTCTGAAAGAGAAAAATAAGAATTTGCTGGAAAATCAGGATTATGAGATCTATACGGCGACTTTAAAGGAAAGAAACCGAATCGCAAGAGAGATCCATGATCATGTCGGACATATGCTGTCCCGGGCAATTTTGATGGTAGGAGCCATGAAAGTGGTGAATCATCAGGAAACCTTATCAGAGCCTCTTAAGCAGCTTGAAGAAACTTTAAATACAGCGATGACAAATGTAAGGGAAAGCGTCCACGACCTGCACGATGCTTCTGTCAATATGGAGGAAGCAATCCGGGGATTGATCGAAGGATATCAGTTCTGTCCGGTACAGTTTACTTACGATGTGGAAAATTTTGTGCCGCGTGAAGTGAAATACAGTTTTATTGCCATTGTCAAAGAGGGACTTAACAATATTGCGAAGCACAGCGGTGCAGAGAAGGCGGAGATTACGGTCCGGGAACACCCGGGGTTGTACCAGCTGGTCATTAAAGATAATGGAAGCCATGGAAGGCTCAAAGAAAAGATGACAGATTCCGAGATGAAAGAGCGCGCAGGAATCGGGATACAGAATATGAGAGAGCGGGTAAAAAATCTGGGAGGAACCTTTCAGATCGCCAGCGAAAAAGGGTTCAGTATCTATATTACAGTGCCGAAGAAGGGAGAAGGCTAGATGCGAGTGGTAATCGTAGATGATGATACATTTATAACAGGTGCTTTAAAGACAATTTTGGAGACCACGGAAGAAATTACAGTTGTGGGAGTGGGGGCAGACGGAAGAGAAGCACTGGAATTATATCATGAATACAAACCGGATGTACTTCTTATGGATATTCGTATGAAAGAGATGAGCGGGCTGGAGGCGGCAGAGAAGATTCTTGCACAAGATCCTCAGGCGAAGATTCTTCTTCTTACCACCTTCTCAGATGATGAATATATTATCAAAGCATTGAAAGCCGGAGTGAAAGGATATCTGCTAAAACAAGATTATCAGAGCATTCTCCCGGCGCTTCGGGCAGTCTGCTGCGGACAGAGCGTATTCGGGACACAGATTATGGAGAAGCTTCCGGAGCTTTTGATGGAGAAGAAACAATTTGACTGGCTGGACCGCGAGATTGGAGAAAAAGAACTTCAGATCATTTCACTTGTGGCGGAAGGGTTGAGTAATAAAGAGATTGCGGAACGGCTGTTTCTAAGCGAAGGAACTGTCAGAAACTATATAAGCAGTATTCTGGACAAACTTAATCTGCGCGACCGGACACAATTGGCAGTTTTTTATTTAAATACAAAATAAATGAAGGAGGAGAAAAGATATGAAGAATTTCACACTATACACCCCTACCAGAATTGTCTTTGGCAAAGAGGTTGAAAAAGAAACCGGAAGGCTTGCAAAAGAGCAGGGAGCTTCCAAAGTATTGATTGTGTACGGAGGAGGCAGTATTATAAAAAGCGGGCTTCTTAAGAGCGTGCAGAAGTCGCTGCAAAAAGAAGGCATTGCTTATACAGAACTTGCAGGAGTAAAGCCGAACCCAAGGATGTCTCTTGCAAGAGAAGGTGTGGAAAAAGCGATTTCTTTTGGAGCAGACCTGATTCTTGCAGTGGGTGGAGGAAGCTCTATTGATACTGCAAAAGCAATTGCTATCGGTGCGGCAAATGAGGGAATTGATCTTCGGGAATTCTGGAGCGGAAAAGAAGCGATCACGAAAGTGCTTCCGGTCGGAGCAGTCCTTACAATTGCGGCAGCGGGAAGTGAGATGAGTGATTCCGCAGTATTGACAAATGAAGAGACAGGGAAAAAGGGTGGTGTGAATACAGATCTTGTCCGTCCGAGATTTGCAGTTATGAATCCTGAACTTACGTATACACTTCCGAAATACCAGCTGACTTGCGGAATCGTAGACATTTTCATGCATACGATCGAACGGTATTTTACACCGGAAGATGGAAATGAATTGACGGATGAGATTGCGGAAGGCTTGTTGAGAACATTGATCCGCAATGGATTAAAAGCGGTGGAACAGCCCAAGGATTATGATGCGTTAAGTGAGATTATGTGGTGCGGAAGTCTCTCCCACAACAATCTGACAGGTCTTGGAAGACCGAAGGACTTTGCCTGTCACAAATTAGGGCATGAAATAGGCGGAATGTTTGATGAGGCACACGGAGCAACACTTTCAGCGGTGTGGGGAAGCTGGGCGAGATATGTGTATCAGTTAGATATCGAAAGATTTGCAAATTACGGAAAGAAAGTCTGGAACATAGAACTAGACAAAGCAGAAGAGGCGGCAATAGCGGCTATCGAGAAGACCGAAGAATTTTTCCGAGCGCTTGATATGCCGGTGAGTATCGGAGAACTTTCCATTGGTGTACAGCCGGATGAGGTGCTTAAGAAAATGGCAGAAAGCGCAACCAAGGGAGGTACAGTAAAACTTGGATGTTTCAAGCGATTAGATATGCAGGATATGTATGAGATTTATAAAATAGCAAACCATTAAAGTGGCATTCACAAACGGCAGGAGCGTGTGAAAATGATTATATTAGACAGAACGCAAATAGAAGAGCTGATGGATCTTCAGCAGATGATGGATCAGATTGAGGAGGCATACCGGATCTTTGGGAAGGGCGAGTTCTACATGCCGCCAAGACCAAGTGTAGAGCAGGACAATAAGACCATGCTTTATATGCCATGCTATACAAAAGAAGTGATCGGGACGAAGATTTTAAGCATTTTCCCGGACAATGCAAGTCTGGGACTTCCGTCCATTGACGGGATTATGTATCTCAATGATTATCAAACAGGGAAACCATTGGCGGTCATGGATGGGCAGGCAGTAACTGCGTGGCGTACCGGAGCAGTGGGCGGCGTGGGAATCCGTCATCTATCGAGGAAGGACTGTCATACGGTAGGAATTGTCGGCGCCGGAGTACAGGGATTCTATCAGGCACTGTACGCATGTGCGGCACGACCGATACATACGGTGTATATATATAACCACAGTGACCGTGATTTGACGGATTATCTGATAAGACTGGAAAAAGCTATTGATAATCCGTCTGTAAAAGTAGTACAATGTAAGACGGTAGAAGAACTGGTAGAAGCAAGTGAGATTATCTGTACAACAACACCGTCTAAAGAGCCGGTGCTTCCGAATGACAGAGAACTGCTTCGGGGGAAGTGTATCATTGCCATCGGTTCTTATACCCCGGATATGCGGGAAATTCCCGATGTGATTTGGGATCTTGTGGAACGGGTTTACATTGAACTTCCGTATGCCTGTGAGGAGAGCGGAGATTTGAGCCAGCCTTTGGCAGAAGGAAGACTTAAGAAGGCACAGACTGTTTTGATGAGTGATTATCTGGCAGAAGATCCCGAAGAAATTACAGATACCGGAGAGACCACCTATTTTAAATCGGTAGGAATGGGACTCTTTGATGTGTGTATTGCACAGAAAATATTAGAAATGACAAAGGAGAGGTAGATTATGAAAGCAGTATCAACAGACAAAGCGCCAAAAGCATTAGGACCATATTCACAGGGATATGTACACAATGGAATTTTCTATTCAGCAGGACAGATTCCGATCAATCCGGCAGTTGATGCAGTAGAAGCTGAGACTATCGAGGAGCAGACCGAGCAGGTATGCAAAAATCTGGCAGCAGTTCTGGAAGCAGCAGGAACTTCATTTGACAACGTATTGAAGACCACCTGTTTTCTTGCAGATATGGGTGATTTTGCGGCATTCAATGAAGTGTATGCAAAATATTTCACATCAAAACCGGCAAGAAGCTGTGTCGCTGTGAAAACACTTCCTAAGAATGTAAAATGTGAAGTGGAGCTTATCGCAGTCGTTGAATAGAACGCAATATGATGCATGAAACAAAGTCAGATGCATTAGCGAAGAGTAAGTATTAAGAAAAGAGGAACAATTGATTATGGCAGAAGAGCAGAAGAACTGTAAGCCATCTGATTGTGCCGGATGTGCACATGCGGATTCTTGCAGCAGTAAACCACAGGACTTTAAGAAACCTGCAAATCCACATTCTCATGTGAATAAAGTGATTGCAGTTGTCAGCGGAAAGGGCGGCGTAGGTAAATCTATGGTTACCGCATCTCTGGCAAGAATGATGAAGGAACAGGGATTTTCCGTAGGTATTCTTGACGCAGATATTACCGGACCATCCATTCCGAAGATGTATGGTGTTCACGAGGCGGCAGTAGGCGATGAAAACGGAATCTTTCCACAGGAAGCAAAAGACGGAACAAAGATCATGTCTGTCAATTTGTTGCTGCCAAACGAATCTGACCCGGTCATCTGGAGAGGACCGGTTATTGCAAATGTAGTCACACAGTTCTGGACAGATGTAATGTGGGGAGAGCTGGATTATTTATTTGTAGATATGCCGCCGGGAACCGGTGACGTACCGCTTACTGTTTTTCAGTCCCTTCCGGTGGACGGCGTTGTGATCGTTACATCTCCGCAGGATCTGGTTCAGATGATCGTAAGCAAGGCTTACAATATGGCGAGACAGATGGATATTCCGGTGCTTGGTATTGTAGAAAACTACAGCTATCTGAAGTGCCCGGACTGCGGGAAAGAAATTAAAGTATTTGGTGAGAGCCATGTAGATGAGACCGCTGAGAAATTCAGAATCCCGGTACTTGGCAAAATGCCGATCGATCCGGCACTTGCAGAAATGGTAGAAGAAGAGCGTTTCTATGAGGCGAGCAATGAATATCTGGCAGCGGCCGTAAATAAATTATAAACAACAAGAAATCCCCGGGGGAAATATCACATTACCCCCGGGGATTATTTGTATCTCATAGTCATGAGCCGGCTGTTTTTACTTCTTCTTTTTGTCAGATTCCGGCTTTGGAAGGCCGTCGATCAATTTTTCTATGATTTGTTTCTTTATATAGACATCAAAGCTTAAATTGCACAGAAATGCAAAAGTCTGAAGCTTTGCTCTCTCCTCTTCGGGTATGTCCTCGAAGGTCTCAAGCGCACACTGATAACTCTTTGTCACATCCTTCATAAGGTCAGTGATCCTTGATTTCTCCAGGTCACAGATATCTTTGTAAATATCAGTAAAAGTTAAATCCCTTGTGGTATCAAAATAGTTGTCTGTCAGGGGTGCGAGCAAAGTCTCAATATCTTTGATAGATAAAATATTTTTAAAATAATAGATAAAGATCATAACGAGCACGTGCTCTTTGGAATATTTTTTCTTTACAGGCGGCGGAAGAAGATTGTTCTTTGCGTAATTATTGATCATAGTTTTTGTAAGGATCTTATCCTCTTCATAGCGCTTGGTGGAGCTTAAATTCTTCTCCATGAAAGTAGTTACCTGATCCATATATAAATCTATATTTGGAATCTCTTCCGGTTTGATGTAGTCGATTTGTGAGATGCTGGATAAAATACTGTTCAGCATGTCTTTTGTGTCAATTGTCATAATATCACCTCGATACAAACATTATATAGTATTCAAAACTAGATAGCAAGATTTATTTTGATTGATCTTTGCAGGCAAAACAAATCGAGAAATCAGAAATTGATTATTTTGAGAAAATTTTTATGCGTAATCTATGGATACGTGTTATAATACGGGAAGGTATGAAAGGTACGAAGGATATGGTACACAGGAGGTATGAAAATGAATAAAACAGATGAAAAATATCAGGCATATGTCCAGATCTTAAAAGAGGAGCTGGTACCGGCAATGGGGTGCACGGAACCGATCGCTCTTGCTTATGCGGCGGCAAAGGCGCGGGAAGTCTTAGGATGTCTTCCGGATAAGGTTGTGATCGAGGCCAGTGGAAGTATCATTAAAAATGTAAAGAGTGTGATCGTTCCGAATACGAATCATTTGAAAGGAATTCCGGCAGCTGCCACAGCAGGTATCATTGCAGGAAAACCGGAGAAAGAGCTGGAGGTTATTGCGGAAGTAACGGAAGAACAGACCAAAGAGATGGTTTCATTCCTTCAGAAAACAGAGATTTCTGTAGAGCATGTGGACAATGGTATTACATTTGAAATCATAGTGACTGTGAGTAAAGGGGATTCTTATGCAAAAGTCCGTATTGCAAATTATCACACAAATATTGTCTTGATTGAAAAAGACCATGAGAAACTTCTTGAGATTCCGGTGGAAGGAGAAAATGAAGAGGGATTGACGGATCGAAGCCTTTTGGATGTGAAATCTATCTGGGATTTTATCAACACAGCAGACATAGAAGATATCCGCGAAGTGATCGGGCGTCAGATTGAATATAACACTGCAATTGCAGACGAAGGAATGCGCGGGGATTATGGTGCGAATATCGGACAGGTATTGCTGAAAGCATACGGAGACGATGTAAGAACAAGAGCGAAAGCCAGAGCGGCAGCAGGCTCGGATGCAAGAATGAATGGCTGTGAACTTCCGGTTATTATCAATGCAGGAAGCGGAAATCAGGGAATGACCTGTTCTCTTCCGGTGCTTGAGTATGCGAAAGAGTTGAATTCCGGTGAAGAAAAGACATACCGCGCGTTGGCTCTTTCTAATCTGGTGGCAATTCATCAGAAGACAGGAATCGGAAGATTATCCGCGTATTGCGGAGCTGTAAGCGCCGGAGCGGCAGCAGGAGCAGGAATTGCTTACTTGTGCGGAGGCGGTTATGATGAAGTGATCCATACCGTAGTCAACGCTTTGGCAATTGTATCCGGTATGGTATGTGACGGGGCAAAAGCATCTTGCGCTGCAAAGATTGCTTCTTCCGTAGACGCAGGTATTCTTGGATACAATATGTATCTCAACGGTCAGCAGTTCTATGCCGGTGACGGAATTGTGACAAAGGGTGTAGAGGCGACCATCGGTAATATCGGACGCCTTGGCAAAGACGGTATGAGAGAGACCAATGAAGAGATCATTAAAATGATGATTGAAGAATAAGAATGGAAGATAAATGATAGAAACAGAAAGGAATTGTTGACTTGAGTATTTACGACACATTAAATGAACCACAGAGGGAAGCAGTATATTATACAGAGGGACCGCTTCTGATTCTTGCCGGAGCCGGCTCGGGGAAAACAAGAGTGCTGACGCATAGAATCGCATATTTAATCGAAGAGAAGGGCGTGAATCCGTGGAATATTCTGGCAATTACATTTACGAACAAGGCGGCAGGAGAGATGCGGGAGCGAGTGGACAGACTGGTGGGGTTCGGCTCGGAGAGCATCTGGGTGAGCACGTTCCATTCAATGTGTGTAAGAATCTTAAGGAGACACATTTCTTTGCTTGGATATGATACGAACTTTACGATTTATGATGCGGATGATCAGAAGACATTAATGAAAGATGTGTGCAAGCTTCTTCAGATTGACACGAAGATCTATAAGGAGCGCGCACTTCTGGCAGCAGTATCTCATGCAAAAAATGAACTGGTGACACCGGAGGAATTCCGATTGAATGCCGGAGGGGATTTTAGCCAGCGCAAGATTGCAGAAGTGTATGAGGAATATGAGAAACAGTTAAAAGCGAACAATGCACTTGATTTTGACGATCTTCTTATCAAGACCGTGCAATTGTTCCAGACGCAGGCGGATGTGCTGGAATATTATCAGGAACGTTTTCGCTATATTATGGTGGATGAGTATCAGGATACCAATACAGTGCAGTTTGAATTGGTAAGACTTTTGGCATCGAAGTACCGGAATCTCTGCGTAGTCGGTGATGATGATCAGTCCATTTACAAATTCCGGGGCGCCAATATAAAAAATATCCTTAATTTTGAGCAGTATTTTGAAGATGCCAAGGTGATCAAGCTGGAGCAAAACTATCGATCCACAAGTAATATTTTGAATGCAGCCAATGCAGTGATCAGAAATAATGCAGGACGAAAAGATAAAACGTTGTGGACCGATAACGGAGAGGGAGAAAAAATTCAGTTCCGGCAGTTTGATTCTGCATATGATGAGGCAGAATATATTGTAGATGACATTCGAAAGCGAGTAAGAGAGCAAGAATATAGTTATCATGACAATGTAATTCTTTACAGAACAAACGCACAGTCTCGTTTGTTTGAAGAAAAATTTGTCACCGCGAATATTCCGTATAAGATTGTTGGCGGTATCAATTTCTATGCAAGACGGGAAATTAAAGATCTGCTTGCTTACCTGAAAACCGTAGATAATGGGAAGGACGATCTGGCTGTTCGACGTATTGTCAATGTGCCGAAGAGGGGAATTGGTCTGACAAGCATTAACCGTGTGCAGGATTATGCAGCGGCGTATAATATTGGTTTTTATGATGCGCTTCGCGCGGTGGACCTGATTCCGAATATCGGAAGAGGTGCTTCCAAATTGGAGTCTTTTGTGGCGCTGATCGAACACTTTAAAACGGATGCGGAGGATATGAGCATCTCAGATCTTTTGAAAGAAATCATTGAAGAAACCGGATATATTGAGAGCCTCCAGGCGGAGGATATGGTAGAAGCCGAGACAAGAATTGAAAATATCGACGAGCTTCTCAGTAAAGTGGCTGCTTACGAAGAGGATTGTGAAGACCGGAACGAACCCGCATCTTTGAGCGGATTTCTGGAAGAAGTGGCGCTGGTGGCAGACATTGACAGTTTGGATGAAGATACAGATTATGTAGTGCTTATGACTTTACATAGTGCCAAAGGGCTTGAGTTTCCCAATGTTTATCTGGCAGGAATGGAAGATGGACTATTTCCAAGCTATATGACAATCACGTCAGATGATCCGGAGGAAGTAGAAGAAGAGCGAAGGCTCTGCTACGTTGGAATTACACGAGCGGAGAAGGAACTGACCTTGACCTGCGCAAGAAGACGTATGATTCGCGGAGAAACGCAGTATAATAAAATGTCACGGTTTTTAAAAGAGATTCCAATGGAGCTGTTATCAACCGGGGCGGCTTTTACAAAGGAGAAAGAAGAACCGGAAGTGAAAGTGAGCGCTTACATGCAGGCAAAGCAGGCATTTAAGGCAAAACCTTTTGGAGGATCGGCACCGTATTCTCAGGCACCGGCAAGATCTTTCGGAAAACCTTCCGGTAAAGGGCTGGATTACGGAACAGGGGATCGTGTGCGTCATATAAAATTCGGAGAAGGGACAGTGACAGCGATCGTAGAAGGCGGCAGAGATTATGAGGTGACTGTAGCATTTGACACAGCAGGAACAAAGAAAATGTTTGCCGCATTTGCGAAGCTGGTGAAAATATAACTTCTGAAATATATAATTTTCAGTAAATAATAATTTTCCCTAAATAATTTTCTCTGAAAAATGTAGTAATCCGAAAACGATAGTGTTATAATAAATAAAATGATTCGACTTGTAAAAGAGTGCGGGAAAGGACGTGAAAACATGAGCAAAGTAGAAGATTTCATTGCAGCAACAAAATTAAATGAGCTTGTGAATAAAAAAGAAGAGGATAAACACGGTAAGACTGTTCTGTGGGCGCTTGCTATCGTTGGTACAGTAGCAGCAATCGCAGCAATTGCTTATGCAGTGTACTGTTTCTTTACACCGGACTATCTGGAAGATTTTGAAGAAGATTTCGAAGACGATTTTGATGATGATTTCTTCAATGATGAAGATCAGGTATAAGTGACAAATCACAAGATGTAAAAAGATGAAAAGCAGGTTCGAAGCCGATGGGAATCAGAAGGTCTCCGACCTGCTTTTTCTTGTCTTGTAAGAGCATCTTAGTTCACTGTGAGAAGACAGAAAAGAGGAGAAAAATGGACGGACAGTGTTTTGCGTTATTGATTGATGCGGATAATGTATCGGCAAAATATATAAAACCGATATTAACAGAACTATCAAAATATGGAAATATCACATACAAGAGAATTTATGGAGATTGGACCAGCACCCAGCATTCCAGCTGGAAGGATGAATTGTTGAAGAATTCGATCACACCGATTCAGCAGTTTAGTTATACACAAGGGAAGAATGCAACTGATTCGGCAATGATCATTGACGCTATGGATATATTATATACTCAAGAAGTAGATGGCTTCTGTATCGTATCCAGTGACAGTGATTTTACCCGACTTGTAAGCAGACTCAGAGAAAGCGGTAAGATAGTGATCGGAATGGGAGAGAATAAGACGCCGGAACCATTTCGAAAAGCATGTGATAAATTTACGATTCTGGAGAACCTCTTAAATGAGCAGGCTCCCGGTACGGCACAGGGCTCCGGTGATTCTATTAAGAAAGAGAAGATTGAAGAGGATATTATTAAAATGATCCTTGAAAATCAAGACAATAATAAAACGACCGGACTTGGAGAAGTGGGAAGCCGTCTTGTAAGTCTTCACCCGGATTTTGATGTGCGAAGTTACGGATATAATATGTTGTCAAAATTTTTGGAAGAGTTTGAAAAAATAGAACTTGTAAAGAAGGGAAATTTTGTTGCGGTTGCCCTTCGTGAGGATCGAAGACAGAAGGCAGATGTGGATAAATATCTGCTTCAGATTGTGAAAGCCTCCGGTGCTTCAGGTATAGAACTTAGTACACTGGGAAACCGGGCATATGAGAAATTCAAAGATTTCAAGATTAATGATTACGGATATTCACAATTCAACAAGTATATAAAGAGTATTGATCATATACAGGTGAAGCGCGCCGGAACAATCTTGATCGCAAAGTATAAAGAATAAAAACAGGAAAGGTTATAGAACATATGAAAAAGGGACAGGTATATGAAGGTGTCATAGAGTCGGTGGATTTTCCTAATAAGGGAAAAATTCGGCTTACAGAAGAAGATAAGATCGTAGTTGTGAAAAACGGACTTGTGGGACAGAAAGTTCGGTTTTCTGTAAATAAAATCCGCAAGGAAAAGGCAGAGGGAAGAATTCTTGAGGTGCTTGAGAAAGCGCCGACAGAAATTCCGTCATCCTGTCCGCATTTTGGAGAATGTGGTGGATGCACATACCAGAATCTTCCTTACGAAGAACAGCTCCGTCTGAAAGAACAGCAAGTGAAAGCCATGATGGATGAGGCGGTGGAAGGCGATTATGTGTGGGAAGGTGTGTGTCCAAGCCCAGTGGTATTTGCCTATCGAAATAAAATGGAATTTTCCTTCGGGGATGAATACAAAGATGGTCCTCTTGCGCTTGGTATGCATAAGAGAGGGAGTTTTCATGACATTGTAAATGTAGAACATTGTCAGATTGTGGATGAAGATTACCGGAAGATTTTAACCTGTACATTGGAAGCTTCCAGAAGAAGCGGGCTTCCCTATTATCATCGGATGCGTCATACCGGATATTTCCGCCATCTACTTGTGAGAAAAGCAGTGAAGACAGGAGAAATACTGATTGATCTTGTGACAACAGATGGCAGAGATTGTGGCACAGAAAAGGAAATGAATGATTATCTGGAAAAATGGGTGAAGGCTCTGTGCTGTCTTTCTTTGGATGGAAAGATTGCCGGAATATTGCATACAACCAATAACAGTGTTGCAGATGTGGTCAAGGATGAAGGCACAGAGATTTTGTACGGACAGGGATATTTCTATGAAGAACTCCTTGGCTTAAAATTCAAGATTACTCCGTTTTCCTTCTTCCAGACCAATTCCCTTGGAGCAGAAATCTTGTATGAAAAGGCGCGTGAATATATGGGGGATACGAAAGACAGAGTTGTCTTCGATCTGTACAGCGGAACCGGAACGATTGCCCAGATTCTTGCGCCGGTAGCTAAGAAAGTGGTCGGTGTGGAGATTATAGAAGAAGCGGTGGAAGCAGCCAGAGAAAATGCACAGCTTAACGGACTTGAAAACTGTAAGTTCTGGGCAGGGGATGTGTTGAAAGTGATCGATGAGCTGGGAGAAGTTCCGGATCTCATCATGTTAGATCCTCCAAGAGACGGTGTGAACCCAAAAGCACTTCGAAAGATCATTGACTTTGGCGTAAACCGGATGGTTTATATCGCCTGCAAACCAACCAGTCTTGCAAGAGATCTGGAGATGCTTCAGGGGCACGGATATAAAGTGGAAAAGATAGCATGCGTTGATTTATTCCCGAATACGGTGCATGTGGAGACGGTATGTTTACTATCGAGAGTAAAGGAAGAAGTGTCAAAAGAATAAATATTAAAAAGGAGTTATTTCATGAATACACACACAAAGAAATTAACATTATCAGCTATGTTTTTGGCGATCGGTATCATCCTGCCGTTTTTCACCGGACAGGTACCACAGATTGGGAATATGCTGCTCCCAATGCATTTTCCGGTGTTTTTATGCGGAATGATCTGTGGAGCGCCGTATGGTTTGGCGATTGGATTTATTCTGCCGATTTTCCGATCTTTTTTATTCGGGATGCCGATGATGTATCCAATGGCGATTGCTATGGCTTTTGAACTTGCGGTCTATGGTGTTGTGGCAGGGTGGATATATGGACGGGCAGAAAGAAAGAACACGCTGGTTGTTTATCAAGCGCTTCTTCTTGCTATGGTCTGCGGAAGAGTTGTCTGGGGAATGGTAGAAATCTTGCTTCTTGGCATTGGAGGAAATGGATTTACATGGCAGATGTTCCTTGCCGGAGCACTTGTGAATGCAATTCCGGGAATCCTTCTTCAACTTGTGTTGATTCCTGCAATTATGGCGGTTGTCGTACATAAAAAGGTGGTGCCGGAAAATGCAAAATAGAAGTCCTTTTCTGATTGCCATAGATGGAAGATGTGCGGCAGGTAAGACAACTTTTGCGGAAAAACTTTCTTCTATTATGGAATGCGGCGTGATTCATATGGATCATTTTTTCTTAAGACCGGAGCAAAGGACAAAAGAGCGTCTTGCACAAGCCGGAGGGAATGTAGATCGGGAACGGTTTATGGAAGAGGTGCTGAAGCCATTGAAGGCAGGCAAAGCGTTCACTTATCGGAGCTTTGACTGCCATCAGATGTCTTTCGCAAAAGAAATAGAGATACTCCCTGCGCCTGTAGTAATTATAGAGGGTGCTTACAGCTGCCATCCGGAATTTGTGCAGTCGTGGGATCTGACGATTTTCATCGATATTGATCAAGAAGAGCAGCTTCGAAGAATTGAACAGCGCAATGGAGCAGATCAGGTTCCGGTATTCGAGAAACGATGGATTCCAATGGAAGAAGCTTATTTTAAAGCGTTTCAGGTGAAAGAACACTGTCGATTACTTCTGCGGCAGCCAATGCACGGTCGATAATGTAACGGAATTTGGACTCAAGTTTTACAGACTCGTCAAGGTGGAAGGATGTGTTATCAAGAAATGCATTAGAGAGCTGATAGACATAATACTCCCCATCCTCCTGTCTGTCTGCAAGTAAATCTCCATTTTCACGCATATCGTCCGTGTTTGTGTTTTTGCCGAGGCTTAAGTCCGTCAGTACCTCCAGTAAAATGAAGAAATGTGGTTCGTCCCACGCCGACAGATACATACATTTGCACAGACCTTTTGTAAAAAAGGGAAACTGGCTGTAGCAGTCCATCAATTCTTTAAAACGTGTCCGGTGACCGGAACTTTCAAAGAGTTTTGCTTTGTCGAGAGCAAATAAACACGCATCTTTTTGGTTCATGAGTACCCCTCCTCATAAAGAATTAATAAAATTATATCGAAAGAAATTTGATTACTCAAGGGATTTGAGAAAAATATCGGAAAATATTGACTTTATATATAAAATAGTTCAGGAGATTAACTATGCAGTATTATCTTGCCCCATTAGAGGGTGTTACAACACAAGTTTACCGGAATGCTTATCACAAGTATTTTCGCCCTATGGATAAATACTTCACCCCATTTCTGGTGCCCCATACGAAGAAAGGATTTAGCGCGAAAGAAATTAGGGAGATTAATCCGGATAACAATAAAGGACTCTATGTTGTTCCGCAGATTTTAAGTAATCAGGCGGAAGACACTGTAAATACTATACATAAGCTTGAAAATTATGGTTATAAAGAAGTGAATCTGAATCTGGGGTGCCCCTCCAAAACAGTGGTGTCTAAAAACAGAGGTTCAGGTTTTCTTGCTATGCCGGAAGAGCTGGATCATTTTCTGGAAGAAATTTTTGAAAAGACGGAGGTAAAAATTTCTGTCAAAACAAGAATCGGAAGAGATGAGCCGGACGAATTTTATAAGCTCATGAAATTATATAATAAATATCCGTTAGAGGAATTGATTGTTCATCCGCGGACGCAGAAAGATTTCTATCGAAATACACCTAACCTTTCCATGTTTGGATATGCTGTGGAACAGAGTCGTTTTCCGCTGTGTTATAACGGAGATGTGAAGAAGAGAGAAGACAAAGAGAATATTGTAGAAACATTTCCCGGAATTTCAGCAATCATGCTTGGACGCGGAGTCATTGCGAATCCATTTCTTACCGCGTCTTTTGAAAAACCGGAAGAGCAGAACGAAATTGACAAAGACACGCTTCGAAATTTTCATGATGCGCTGTATGAAGGATATGGGCAGGTAAGCGACGGGATTCTTCCTGTTTTATTTAAAATGAAAGAAATATGGACCTATATGAAAGAGTTGTTTCCGGAAGATAAAAAACGGATCAAAAAGCTGAAGAAAGCGGAGAATGCGAAAGATTACGAGCAGGCAGTCGCCGAACTTTTTGCTTTACTTTAAAAGGGAGATAACATATAATAGAGGGAACTTGGAGATTGAAAATGAAAGGAGTTTGCAGCATGGAAAATCAGAAACAGCGCGTATATGACGCACTCGATAAATTGAAGATCAAATATGAAGTTGTAGAGCATGAACCGGTACATACAATGGAAGACATGGATAGACTCGGTCTGCCGGAAAAAGGAACTCTGTGCAAAAATTTGTTTTTGAGAGACTCCAAAGGGAAGAGACATTTTCTTGTAACTTGTGAGGAAAGTAAGAAGGTAGACTTAAAGGCTCTTGGAAAACAGCTTGGCGGAGGAAATTTAAGCTTTGCATCCGAAGAACGTCTTGAGAAATATTTGGGATTGAAACAGGGAAGTGTATCACCGTTCGGCCTTATGAATGACGAAGATCATGCGGTAGAATTTTTTATTGATAAGGATCTCAGCAAATGCAAGAGTCTTGGGATTCACCCGTTGGAAAATACAGCAACGGTATTTTTATCTTACAAAGATCTGGATAAATTTTTGTGGGATCTGGATATTGATGTTGTCAAGATCCGACTATAATATATGAAATAGTAAAGAGGATAATTATGGAAGAACAGAATAAAAAGACGGTGGGAATGATGTATCCCGACAGTCCGGGGAAACAGTTTTGGCATATTTGGGGGCCTCTGATCATTAAGATGGGAATTGGATTTATTATTTCCAGCATAGCAGCAGCCATTTTTGGCGTGTATTATCTGTGCAGGCATTATGGGATTAATGCGGAAGTGCTTGCAGATGCAAGACAGATGCAGATCATTTCAGAACGTTTTATGCGGGATTCAATGGAACTGGCACAGACGATCAGTTTGAAATTTTACGATTACACAACGCTGGTGGACGGTGTTGCGTCGTTTATCACAATTCCTGTGATGTGGTTTATGTTCCACAGGGATCGTGTGCGAGAAAGAAGAGTCGGATATGTCCCGAACAAAAAGGCTCCGCTTTGGAAATATGCGGCAGTCATTATTATGGGAATCGCACTTTGCGTAGCAATGAATAACCTGATTTTAATTGGTAACTTCTCCAGTATCAGTGAGGAATATCAGATGGTAATGGAGGCAATCTATTCTGCACCGGTGCCGCTCCAGGTGTTAAGTCTTGGAATTTTGGCACCGATTTGTGAAGAGCTTGTGTTTCGCGGTTTGATCTTTAAGAGAATCCGTATGAGAACCACGTATTTTCAAGCTGCCTTTCATTCAGCCCTTGTATTCGGGATTATGCACATGAATCTGATTCAGATGTTTTACGGATTCTTCCTTGGCTTTGTTTTCGCTTATGCCTACGAAAAATACGGTTCTGTGAAAGCACCGATTGCGGCTCATGTGGCAGCCAATCTGGTATCGGTATTTGGCACAAATTATAATTGGTTTGGGTGGATGATGGAAGACCCGATGAGAATCAGCGTAATCACGGTCATCTGTGCGACAGCGGCAGCTACAATGTTTGTTTTCATGCAGAGAATCGAGGAAAAACCGGACAAGATAATGTTACAGAATTGTTAAAAGTTGTTGCAAAAATGTTGTCTGTAGTATATAATTACTCTTGATAAAGGTTTACTATGTCAAAAAACTTGTAAAAAGGATGAATAGAATGAAGAAATTTAGTACAAAATTGTTAGCAGCAGTAGTGACAAGTTCACTGATTGTGACACCGGTTATGGCTGCGCCATCAACAGAGAGTATAGAACAGGAGAAAGCGGTAGCTCAGAGTGAAGCGGCATCTTTAAAGTCTCAGTTAACAGAAGTAGTGACTCAGATCAACCAGATTGAGGAAGATTTGACTGAGAAGGGTGAGCAGATCATCCAGACAACTGCTGATCTTGAAGAGGCAGAAGAGACAGAGAAGCAACAGTATGAGGATATGAAACTTCGTATCAAATATATGTACGAGCAGGGAGACGGAAGCGCAGTAGAGGCATTAATCTCTTCAAAAGATTTTTCCGATCTTGTAAACAAAGCAGAGTATGTGCAGAACGTACATGATTATGACAGACAGAAGCTTGCAGAATATGTAGCAACGAAAGAACAGGTTGCTGAGCTTAAGACGAGTCTGGAAGAAGAGCAGAAAGCGCTGGAAGAGAAAGAAGCAGAGTTTACGGAAAAACAGGAAAACCTGAATACAATGATCACTTCTAAGGAAGCAGAGATTGCAGATCTGGATGCAGAATTACAGGAGATTGCAGCAGAGGCAGCCCGTCAGCAGGAAGAAGAACGTCGGGCACAGGAAGAGGCTAATAGAAATAATAGCAATAATAACAATAGTAACAACAGTAACAATGGTGGAAACAGTAGCGGCGGTAATAAAGGAAATGGTGGAAGCAGCGGCTCCAGTAGCAGTTATGTTCCGGGAGATGCAGTGTCCCGTGCGAAGTCAGCGCTTGGGAAACCATATGTATGGGGAGCAGTTGGACCAAATGCTTTTGACTGTTCAGGATTAGTAGGCTTCTGTCTGACAGGAAAGTATAAACGTAGTTATACATCCAGTTCTTTTGCCGGACTTCCGGAAGTCAGTGATCCGAGACCGGGTGATGTATGTTACAGAGTGGGTCATGTAGGAATTTATGTAGGTGGTGGTCAGATGATTCATGCACCTCATACTGGATCAGTGGTGCAATATGCAAGTGTTCCGAGCAATATGATCATTGTCCGTCCATAATTGATAAATTAAATAAAGTATATTAGTCAATGGCAGTCCTAAAAAGGCTGCCATTTTTAATGTATGGTAAATTGTGCTTTAACTTCTGATTTTAGGTTCCAATTTTTGGATGGAAAAAAGTATTGAAAATTGCAGAAAATTGTTGTATGCTACTCTTATACTACGTGGGGGCGTATGAGGGAGATTAATAATTGATAAGGATGGGTGATAACATGAAGAGACGATTGTTGCAGACGCTCATCACTTGTGTTGTGATGAGCTCTTTAATTGTAGTTCCTGTTTGTGCTTCTCCGACAGAGGATAAAGAGACTCTGGAAGCAAAGAAAAGCGAGGCTGAAGCGCAGGCTGCCAGTGTAAATGAAGAGCTGGTTTCACTTCTTGTGGATTTTAACGCTTTAAAACAGGATATGGCAACGCAGGAAGATCGTATTGCACAGGCAGAGACTGATCTTGCGAAGGCAAAGGAAGAAGAAGAAAAGCAATATGAAGATATGAAGCTTCGTATTAAATATATGTATGAACAGGGCGATGCTACTTTTTTTGAGACAATGGTAGACTCTTCTTCTTATGCAGATCTTGTCAATAAGGCGGAATATGTGAAGAATGTCCATGATTATGACAGGGACAAGTTAAATGAATATGTAGAGACTAAAAACGAAGTACAGACATTAAAAACTGAATTGGAAAGCGGACAGGCAGAGATGGAATCTATGGCGTCGGAGATGGAGACGCAGAAATCCAATCTGGAAGGAACGCTTACCGAGATGAAGAGCCAGATAGCAGATTTTGATGCACAGCTTGCACAAGCGGAGGAAGAAGCTCAAGTTCAGCTTGAGGAGCTGACGGAAGAGTCGGATACGTCAGCTAATGTTACAGATACTTCATCGGATAACAATAGCCAGTCATCCGACAATCAAAGTACAAGTTCCAAGCCATCCGGTAATCAAGGCGGTAATCAGAACAATGGCAATCAAGGAGGTAACGGCAACAGTGGAAATAATAGTGGGAATAGTTCCACGTCCAAGCCTTCGAATGATACAAAACCATCTAAGCCATCCGGAGGAAACGAAAGTTCCACATCTAAGCCGAGCAATGCATCCCTCGGACAGCAGATTGCAAATAAAGGGTTGGAATATGTAGGATATCCTTATAAGATGGGTGGAAATAGTCTGACTAATGGAATCGATTGTTCGGGTTTTGTTCAGCAGATACATAAAAAATTTGGCATATCCACACCTAGGACATCAGGTGCAATTCGAGGTGGAGGTAAATCTGTGAGTGTATCTAACATGCTCCCGGGAGATGTGGTATGCTATAGTGGTCATGTAGCAATTTATATTGGAAATAATAAGATTGTGCATGCGTCCAACAGTGCGGCTTATCCGAAGGGCGGAATTAAGACAACTTCTCCTGCGGATTACAGAACAATCCTTGCGGTTCGCCGTTATTGGTAGGTATTTGTCTGGAAGGTATCTATAAAAAATAGAGAAAATCAAAGGGAAGTTTTGAAAAAAGCTTTCCTTTTTTTGTGTTTTCTGAGAGAATAGAGAAGGATTAAGAAAGAAAGGAAAAGTCATGGAAGCATATACAAATTTTGCAGAGGTTTATGATACATTCATGGACAACGTCCCGTATGAACAGTGGGCAGCCTATATAAAAGAAACCTTAAAAGAAGATGGAATTGCAGACGGGCTTGTGCTCGAGTTAGGGTGTGGAACCGGAAGCATGACAGAGCGATTGGCAGAGGCAGGATACGATATGATCGGAGTGGATAATTCAGCAGATATGCTGGAGATCGCCCTTGACAAGCGTGAGAAAAGCGGACAGGATATTTTATATCTTCTTCAGGACATGCGGGAATTTGAACTATATGGAACCGTTCGGGCAATCATCAGTGCCTGTGATTGTGTAAATTACGTGACAGAGGATGAGGATCTTCTTCAAGTGTTCCGGCTTGTGAATAACTATCTGGACCCGGAAGGCCTCTTTTTGTTTGATTTCAATACCCGATACAAATATGAAACAGTGCTTGGCGAGCAGGTGATAGCAGAGGACCGGGAAGACTGCAGTTTTATTTGGGATAATTATTATGATCAGGAAGAACAAATCAATGAATATGAACTGACTCTTTTTGTAAAGTGCAGACAAGAGGAGGATTTATATCGAAAATATCAGGAAGTCCATTTTCAGCGGGCATATACCCTGGAGGAGATAAAGACATTAATTGAGAAATCAGGATTAACATTTCTTAATGCCTATGATGATTATACGAGAGAGACTGCGACCGAAGAAAGTGAGAGAATCGTAGTTGTTTGTCGGGAATGTGGAAAAGTTACAGAGAAAAAAGTATAGAGAAAGAAGAAAACTGAGAAGAAAGAGGTTGTTAGAATGAAGGATTATATTGTAAGAGCAACAGCGGCAGGAGGTCAGGTGCGGGCTTTTGCCGCGGTGACAAAAGATATAGTAGAAGAAGCAAGAAAGCATCATGAGACAAGCCCGGTGGCAACAGCGGCACTTGGAAGGCTTCTGACAGCGGGAGCTTTAATGGGAAGCATGATGAAAAATGAAACCGATATGCTGACTCTGCAGGTGCGCGGAGACGGTCCGCTTGGCGGAATCACGGTAACTGCGGACAGTAAGGCGAATGTCAAAGGATATGTGGAGCATCCGGAAGTAATCCTTCCTGCGAAAAACGGGAAATTAGATGTGGGAGGCGCAGTCGGTATCGGTCTTTTACAGGTGATCAAAGATATGGGGTTAAAAGAACCGTATGTAGGACAGACGATTTTGGTGAGCAGTGAGATTGCAGAAGATCTGACGTATTATTTTGCGAATTCGGAACAGGTTCCATCTTCAGTTGGTCTCGGAGTGCTGATGGAAAAGGATAATACAGTGAAGACAGCCGGAGGATTCATAATTCAAATGATGCCGTTTGCCGAGGAAAAGACAATTGCACAGATTGAAGAGAATCTGAAAAATGTGACTTCTGTGACCAGTTTGTTGGAGAAAGGATATACACCGGAGAATCTGCTGGAAGAACTTCTTGGCAATACAGGGCTTGAGATTACAGATACAATTCCGACACAATTTTACTGCAACTGTTCCAAGGAGCGTGTAGAGCAGGCGATTGTCAGCATTGGGAGAAAAGAAATTCAGAAAATGATTGAAGACGGTGAAACGATCGAAGTGAAATGTCATTTCTGTAACAGTGCTTATCATTATACGGTAGAGGATCTGAAGGCGATTATAAAAAGAAGCAAATAATAAGGTGAAATGTAAGGAAAATGGAGGCGGATGCCATGAGACATGGTTTTGTAAAGGTTGCAGCAGCTACACCGGATATCCGGGTTGCGGATGTGGCTTATAATGTAGAACAGATAAAAAAACAGATGGATGAAGCGGATGAACAGGGCGCAAAAGTGGTTGTTTTCCCGGAACTTTGTTTGACAGGATATACCTGTGGCGATCTCTTTGGTCAGGCGATTCTGTTGAAGGCAGTGAAGGAAGGGCTAAAGGAGTTAACAGAGTATACGAAAGAAAAAGACGGACTTTATTTTGTAGGGGCTCCGGCAGAGGTTGAAGGAAAACTTTATAATGTGGCAGCGGCAATGAATCAGGGACGTCTATTGGGGTTGACTACGAAAAGTTTTCTTCCGAATTACGGAGAGTTTTACGAGATGAGACAATTCACTCAAGGTCCCCGGAAGGCGAGAACGGTACTCTATGACGGAAGAGAAGTTCCTTTTGGACCACAGCTTTTATTTGCGGCACGGCAAATGGAAGAACTGGTAGTTTCCGCAGAAGTATGTGAAGATGTCTGGTGTCCGGTACCGCCAAGTATTGAGGCGGCAAGAGAAGGTGCAGTTCTGATTGCGAATTGCTCTGCCAGTGATGAAACTATTGGAAAGGCTTCTTATCGGCGCAGTCTGATTGAAGGGCAGTCTGCAAGACTGATCTGTGGCTACATTTACGCAAATGCAGGGGAAGGGGAGTCTACAACGGATCTTGTATTTGGCGGACATAACGTGATTGCTGAGAATGGTACGGTGTTAGAAGAGAGCAGCCGGTTTGAAAATGGGGTGATCTACACAGAGATTGATGTGAGACGTCTTGTATCTGAGCGGAGAAAAAATACAACCTTCCGCATGAAAGAAGAGCAGACATTGCTTCGGATTCCTTTTGATATCACAATAGAAAAAACACTGCTTACGAGATCGATTTCCTCGCGTCCGTTTGTACCGCAGCAACAGGAAGAAAGGGCAAGAAGATGTGAAGAGATCCTGACAATCCAGGCAATGGGACTTAAGAAACGTCTTGCTCATACGAATGCAAAAAGTGCAGTTGTCGGCATTTCCGGAGGACTGGATTCTACACTGGCTCTTTTAGTGACAGCAAAAGCTTTTGATGCACTGGGGCTTGACAGATCAGGAATTACAGCGGTGACGATGCCTTGTTTTGGAACTACAGACCGCACGTATAAGAATGCCTGCAAAATGTCCATAAAACTTGGAGCGGAACTTCGGGAAGTTCCTCTTGCTAAGTCAGTGGAGCAGCATTTTATTGATATCGGCCATGATATCAATGATCACAGTGTTACTTATGAGAATGCGCAGGCAAGAGAACGGACACAGGTGTTGATGGATATTGCAAATCAAACCGGAGGTCTGGTGATCGGTACCGGAGATATGTCTGAGCTTGCCCTTGGATGGGCTACTTACAACGGAGATCATATGTCTATGTATGGAGTAAATGCCTCCGTGCCTAAGACACTGGTTCGTCATCTGGTACATTATTATGCAGATACGTGTGAAGATCAGGAATTAAAGGATGTGCTGTATGATGTGCTCGATACGCCGGTGAGCCCGGAACTCCTTCCGCCAAAGGACGGAGAGATTGCGCAGAAGACTGAAGATCTTGTAGGACCTTATGAACTTCACGATTTCTATCTCTATTATGTGCTTCGCTTTGGTTATGAACCAGAGAAGATCTATCGATTGGCAAAGATTGCCTTTGACGGTGAATACGATAATGAGACAATGAAGAAATGGCTCCGTACGTTCTATTGGAGATTTTTCAGTCAGCAGTTCAAACGTTCCTGTCTTCCGGATGGACCGAAGGTGGGAACAGTGGCATTATCTCCAAGGGGAGACTTCCGTATGCCAAGTGACGCCTGTGCGACTGTTTGGTTAAATGACGTAGAAAAGCTTTCGTAAAAGAAAACAAAAATGGGGATGGTTTTGTAAAAACCGTCCCCATAAGTTTTTCGGAAACTGAAATTATAATTGAATGTTTTTAAACAGATCTCCGAGACTTGTACCGATATTCTCGGCTTTCGGAATTTCGACCTTTTCCTCCGGCTCTTCCTGTACTTCTTCCAGTGCCTTTATACTGAGACTGATCTTACCATCTTTGATTCCGATGACTTTCACAGTGACTTCATCACCTACATTTAACACATCTTTTGGAGATTTGATTCTCTTCTGGCTGATCTGTGAAATGTGTACCAGACCGGACAGATCGTCTTCCAGAGTAATAAATGCACCATAGGTCTGTAAGCTTTCAACGGTGCCGGTAAGAACGCTGCCGATCTTAATACTTGCAATCTTTGCTTCGCGTTCTTTTGCTTCTTTCTCTTTTAAGAGTTCTCTTGCAGATAATACGAGACGGTTATTTGCCTGATCTACGTCGATGACCCGTACTTCAATGTCTTTGAGAAGATAAGACTCCAGATCTTCAATATAAGACAGAGATAATCTGGAAGCCGGGATAAATCCGCGCAGTCCCTCTACCATTGCAATGGCGCCGCCATTTACGATTCCCTCAACTTTTACAGGGAGTACCGTGCCTTTTTCCATATAAGAAGAAACTACGTTCCAAGGGTTGGCATCGTCAAAATGTTCTTCGTAATCGGCCATTGTTTCTGTGTGTTCACTGTTTTGTAATAATTCTTCGCTCATAGTTTGATTCCTTCCTTATCCTTGATATTCATGCTGATTTTCCGATGAATTTTGGAAACTAACTTTAGTATAACACAAATTTATAGTTGACGAAACCGCAAAAAAATGGCACTCTTACTAGTAGAATATGAATAGGAGAAAGATTATGGCTAAAAAATCTGGAAAAGTATATGTAATCGGACACAAGAATCCGGATACAGATTCTATCTGTTCTGCTATCGCATATGCTGAGTTGAAAAAAACGATAACAGGGGAAGAATACGTTGCGCGCCGCGCCGGTCAGATCAATGAAGAGACGCAGTATGTACTGTCCAAGTTCGGTGTGAAAGCGCCGGAACTTTTAAAAAATGTAAAATTACAGGTCAAGGATATGGATATCCATAAAATTGACGGTGTGTCGCCGGATGTTTCTATCAAGGATACATGGGCAAAAATGAAGGCCAATAATATAAAAACAATACCGGTTTTAAAAGAAGAAGAACTGGTAGGAGTGATCTCCACCGGAGATATTGCGACTTCTTATATGGATGTGTATGACAATACGATTTTATCCAGTGCAAGAACAAGATATCGCAACATTATTAAAACCTTAGACGGAACATTGATAACCGGAAATGAGCATGGATATTTTACCGGTGGGAAAGTGACGATCGGAGCATCCGATCCGGAGAAGATGGCGGAGTTTATCGATAAAGATGATCTGGTCATCCTTGGAAACCGCTATGAGGCGCAGGCCTGTGCGGTAGATATTGATGCCAGTTGTCTTGTAGTCTGTCAGAATGCAGAAGTACCCAAGGAGCTGGTCAAAAAAGCGGAAGAGCAGAGCATTGTGGTGATTCGCACGCCGCACGATACATTTACTGCGGCACGTCTTATCAACCAGAGTATTCCGGTAAAATATTTTATGAGTAAGGGTCCTTTGGTGACTTTTCATATGAATGACTATATTGATGATATCAAGGAAGTGATGACGAAGAAGAAATTCCGTGATTTCCCGATTCTTGACCGTCACGGACGATTCAAAGGATTTATCTCCAGACGTCGTTTTATGGATGCAAGCAAGAAAAAGGTAATTCTGGTAGATCATAACGAGAAATCGCAGGCGATTGATGGTATTGAAGAAGCTGACATCATGGAGATCATTGATCATCACAGATTGGGAAATATCGAGACGATGGGACCGGTCTTTTTCAGAAATCAGCCGGTAGGATGTACGGCAACGATCGTAACACAGATGTATCAGGAAGCGGGGGTGAAGATTCCGACGAAAATTGCAGGACTTCTCTGCTCTGCGATCATCTCCGATACACTTTTGTTCCGGTCACCGACCTGTACCGCAGTAGATGAGAAAATTGCAGAAAATCTTGCAAAGATTGCAGGCATTAATCTGGAAGAAATGGCAAAAGCAATGTTCAATGCGGGAAGCAGCATGAAGGGAAAGAGTGCAGAAGAGATCTGTTTCCAGGATTTCAAACAATTTACGGTAAATAATACAGTTTTCGGTGTGGGACAGATCAATTCTATGAGTAAAGATGAATTGGCAGAGATCAAAGAGATCTTAGAACCTCATCTGGAAGAAGTAAAAGAAAAAAATCAACTGAATATGGTATATTTTATGCTTACTGATATTCTCGGAGAGTCCACAGAGCTTTTGTGTTGCGGCAATCATGCGAAGGAATACATCATTTCGGCATTTGATTTGAGAGAAGATTCGGATAAGATCGTGTTAGAAGGCGTGGTATCCAGAAAGAAACAGCTGATTCCGACACTGGTAGCGGCATTACAGCATTAAGAAGATAAGGAGCTTACAAACAGCATGGGAAAACAGATATGGAAACCGGGTAATATGGTCTATCCTCTTCCGGCGGTTATGGTCAGCACTGCGGACCGGGAAGGAAATGATAATATCATTACAGTTGCATGGACCGGGACAGTATGTACGAATCCGGCAATGCTTTATATTTCTGTAAGACCGGAACGTTATTCGTATCATATGCTCCGGGAGAGCGGAGAGTTTGTTGTAAACCTTACGACAGAAAAACTTGCGAAAGCGACAGACTGGTGCGGTGTCCGGTCCGGCAGAGATTTTGACAAATGGAAGGAAATGCACCTGACAAGAGGAAAAGCCGAGAAACTTACCTATGCGCCGATTATTCAGGAAAGTCCGGTAAATATCGAGTGTAAGGTGACAGAAGTACAGGAACTGGGCTCACATCACATGTTTCTGGCAAAGGTCGAGGCTGTGCAGGTGGACGAAAGCTATATGAATGAAACCGGGAAGTTAGAACTGAATGATACACAGCTTCTTGCATACTCTCACGGTGAATACTATACACTTGGAAAAAAGCTTGGAACATTCGGATACAGTGTTCGGAAACAGACGGCAGGAAAGAAAAAGAAGAATAAAAAAGGTAAGAAAAGATAAAATTTGGGACGTAGGATTTTTACAAAATCCTACGTCCCAAACTGCATTTACGGGTGTTCTAAATTGAAAAAGCCTATGTCCTTTTTTACATCGGATCAACCTTCAACCGATAAATCCGTTTTAAAAGAACGGCAGACAAGGTAAGAGAAACAATCTCTGCGATCGGAATAGACCACCATACCATAGAAAGTCCAAAAACTTTTGCGAACAGATATGCTACCGGAAGGATTACCAGTAACTGTCTGGCAACTGATACGATCAGGCTGTAGACACCATTTCCCAACGCCTGAAATACAGAACCGGCAATGATACAAAAGCCTGCGAACAGGAAGCTTAAGCTGATAATGCGAAGGGCAGGAACGCCGATCTCCAGCATGTGATCAGAGGCGTCAAACAGCGTTGCAAGCAGGAAGCGCGGGCAAGTCTGGAAGATGATCAGTCCGACGAACATAATTCCGATTGCCATGATAATACTAAGCGTGGCTGTCTGTTTAATACGTTCTTTATTTCTTGCTCCGTAGTTGTAAGCAATGATCGGAATCATTCCGTTATTCAGTCCGAAGATTGGCATAAAGATAAAGCTCTGGAGCTTAAAATATACACCGAATACAGCGGCTGCTGTAGATGAGAACATCAGTAGGATCTTGTTCATACCGAAGGTCATCACAGAACCGATGGACTGCATGATGATAGATGGAATACCTACTTTATAAATTACAGAAATCGTACGCTTATGCGGACGGAAATGCCGCATGCTCAGGTTGATTTCTTTGTTTTTAGTATGATTAAAGAAAATGGACATAGTAAGTGCGATAATCTGTCCGATAATTGTGGCAAGTGCAGCTCCTACAACTTCCAGTCTTGGGAGACCAAACCATCCAAAGATCAGGATCGGATCTAAAATAATATTAATAATAGCGCCTGTTCCCTGTGTGATCATATTGTAGATTGTGCGGCCGGTAGACTGTAACAATCTCTCGAAAGTAATCTGTAAGAAGATTCCTACAGAAAAGAAAGTAATGATCGAGAGGTATTGAGTTCCATAATCTACAATCTGCTGGTTGTCTGTCTGAATAGCGAAGAAGAAATGAGAGCCGGAAACTCCGAGTATGGCAAAGATGATACAGCTTACGATGGCAAGAAAGATTCCGTTTTTTGCTGCTCTGTCAGCACCGGTAAAATCTTTTTCACCCAGATTTCTTGAAAGGAGCGCGTTAATTCCGACTCCGGTACCGGCTGCAATCGCGATCATCAAAGACTGAATCGGAAATGCCAGTGACACAGCAGTCAGTGCGTTTTCACTGAGTTGTGCAACAAACATACTGTCAACAATATTATAAAGTGCCTGAATGAGCATGGAGATCATCATCGGCAAAGACATAGTGATTAAAAGCTTGGGAATCGGCATAACTCCCATTTTATTTTCTTCTTTTTCTAAAGTAATTTCATTTGCATTCGTCATATTATCCCTCCTTAAACGCAACTCGTATTATAGCATTACAAAATTTATATTGCAATGTATTCCATAAGACTTTTGAATGAAGCTTTTGAAAGATGCATATATAATCTATGAAGCAAAGTGTCTGAGGAAACGGTATGTATAAATGGTCAAATGAGTGGAAAAGAAAGGGATTTTATGCGATTCTGATACTTTTTTGCGGCTGCTGTTTTATTGGAATTTCGAAAAAAACGAAAGAGACAGAAGGAGAGATACAACAAAAGGAGTCTGTGGAGGAATCGGGAGTGAAAGAAAAGCCAAGTATTGCGATTACTTTCGATGACGGGCCAAGCAGCCGCTATACAGGCAGACTTCTTGATGGGCTAAAGGAAAGAAGTGTGAAGGCCAGTTTTTTTCTGATCGGTGAAAATGCGGAGGAAAATCCGGTGCTGGTGGAGAGAATATATAAGGAAGGTCATTTGATCGGAAATCATACATACAGTCATGTACAGATGACACATCTGTCGGAGGAAGCGGCTGTTAGAGAGATTGAAAAGACAGATCAGGTAATCAGCGCAATTACCGGAGAACATGTTGCATATATGCGTCCTCCTTTTGGCGCGTGGCAAAGAGAACTGGAAGTCAGGATGGAGGTACTTCCGGTGCTGTGGTCGGTGGACCCTTTGGACTGGACGACAGAAAATGTAGACGAAATTGTGAGTAAGGTAGTGACGGAAGTGGAGGAAGGTGATATTATTCTATTGCATGACTGTTATGCCTCTTCCGTAGAGGCGGCACTTCGGATTGTAGATATCCTACAGAAAGAAGGATATGAATTTGTAACCGTTGACCGGTTGCTGATCGATTGATCAGATGAAAAATAAGGATAAATAAGAGGATAGATAAATGATAGATGAATTTTCCAGAACAAAATTATTGATCGGAGAAGAAGCATTTCAGAAGCTTCGCAATACAACCGTGATGGTATTTGGCGTGGGAGGAGTTGGTTCCCATTGTATAGAGGCGTTGGCAAGATGCGGCGTGGGAAGACTTGTTCTGATAGATAATGATACGGTATCCTTGACGAATTTGAATCGGCAGTCTATCGCATTTCACCGGACGATCGGCTGCTATAAGACAAAGGTAATGAAAGAAAAGATTAAAGAAATCTGCCCGGAGACAGAAGTGATCACGCATGAAATGTTTGTGCTGCCGGACAATATAGACAAGTTGTTCCGAGAAAAACCGGATTATATCATTGACGCAATTGATACAGTGACTGCCAAGCTTGCGTTGGTGGAGAAAGCAAGAGAATATAAGATTCCGATGATCAGCAGCATGGGGACGGGAAATAAATTACACGCAGAGTTATTTGAAATTACAGATATCAGTAAAACTTCTGTATGCCCGCTCTGTAAGGTGATGAGACGGGAATTAAAAGCCAGAGGGATCTACCATCTGAAGGTTTTATATTCGAAGGAAAAACCGGTGGATGTGTCGGTGAATGAGCCGGAGTCTGAAAAAGACCGAGAAGAAAAAGGAGTAAGACGCAGTATACCGGGAAGCATTTCCTTTGTTCCGCCGACTGCCGGACTTCTGATCGCCGGCGAGGCAGTGCGGGACCTTCTCGGAATATCTTAGTATAGATACCGGATTGGACAAGTCAGGGAAATAAGAGAGGTTAGATTATGGATTTATTTGATTATATGAGAGAAAAGAATATGGATCAGGAGGCACCGCTTGCGTCAAGGCTTCGACCCACTACGCTGGAAGAAGTTGTCGGTCAGCAGCATATTATCGGAAAGGACAAGCTCTTATACCGTGCGATCAAAGCGGATAAAATCAGTTCAATTATTTTCTATGGACCGCCGGGGACCGGAAAGACCACGCTTGCAAAAGTGATTGCAAATACAACGAGCGCAGAGTTTACCCAGATTAATGCTACTGTAGCGGGAAAGAAAGATATGGAAGCAGTGGTTGCACAGGCAAAACAGACGCTTGGCATGTACCAGAAGAAAACGATTCTTTTTGTAGATGAGATTCACAGATTTAATAAAGGGCAGCAGGATTATCTGCTTCCGTTTGTGGAAGATGGAACCATTATTTTGATTGGTGCGACAACAGAAAACCCATATTTTGAAGTAAACAGTGCGCTGATCTCCAGATCCAGCATTTTTGAACTGCAGCCACTTAGTAAAGAAGATGTTGCGACACTGATCCGGCGTGCCGTCTATGATGTGGAAAAAGGGATGGGAAGCTATCAGGCAGTGATTGATGATGACGCGGTGGAATTTCTTGCCGATATTGCAGGAGGAGATGCAAGAAGCGCACTGAATGCAGTGGAGCTTGGTGTGCTGACTACAGAGCGCGGTGAAGATGGCAAGATTCATATAACCTTGGATGTAGCTTCCGAATGTATTCAAAAGCGGGTGGTAAGATATGACAAAACAGGGGATAACCATTATGATACAATTTCTGCATTTATAAAAAGTATGCGTGGGAGTGATCCAGATGCGGCGGTTTATTATCTGGCGAAGATGCTCTATGCCGGCGAAGATATTAAGTTTATCGCAAGAAGAATTATGATCTGTGCGTCGGAAGATGTGGGCAATGCAGATCCGATGGCGCTTACGGTGGCAGTGTCCGCATCACAGGCAGTGGAGCGTGTCGGTATGCCGGAGGCTCAGATTATCTTATCGCAAGCGGTTCTGTATGTTGCGACCGCGCCGAAGAGTAATTCTGCATGCAATGCGATCTTTGCAGCAATGGACAATGTAAAGCAGGTAAAGACAACGGTGCCTGTTCATCTTCAAGATTCACATTATGCAGGATCGGCAGGACTGGGGCACGGAATCGGCTATCAGTATGCTCATAATTATCCGAATCACTATGTGAAGCAGCAATATCTTCCGGATGAGATACGGGATGCAAAATTTTATGAGGCGTCTGAAAATGGATATGAGAAAAAGATTAAAGAGTGGATGAAATACATAAGAAGTGAAGAATAAGAATCGTTCCTTGTGTTTTTTGGGAAGAAGGACTATAATCAAGAGAGAATTTATTACGGAAGTAAACAAGGAGGAACTGGTAATGAAAGTATTTGATTCAGTAAACAAAACAGAAGTAGAAGTAGATGGAACCAAAGGTCTTATTCAGTTAATGAAAGACGGACGTCAGGTGGATCTGCATCTGAAAGAAAAGAAAAGTGATGAAGACGGTTATATGAGCTGGGACGTGGAACACTGGTCAAGTGTAGACGGCAAAAGATTTATCCGTTGCTATTCTTTGGAAGGAAGAGTGCTCAGTGAGTCTACCGGACATAACATTTATGATCTGGCAAATGATTTCAAACCAGAAGAGGCTATGAAGGTTGAACTTAGCTAAAATGAAAGAAAATGCTGCCCCGTATCGAAAAGATACGGGGTAAATTTGATTTTAGGGGAAAAAGTCGAGTCCTTCTATGAAACCTCTTGACGAAAACTGGCAAAACCAGTAAAATAGATGTGCGACTTAGAAAATATTAGTTTAGGAGGTCATGACAAATGGCAAAATGGGTTTATATGTTTACAGAAGGTAACGCTACCATGAGAAATCTTCTTGGTGGTAAAGGCGCGAACCTTGCTGAGATGACAAGCCTTGGACTCCCAGTACCACAGGGATTCACAGTAACAACAGAAGCTTGTACACAGTACTATGAAGATGGCAGAAAGATCAATGATGAGATCATGGGCCAGATTATGGAAGCAATTGAGAAACTTGAAGGAATCACAGGAAAGAAATTTGGTGACAAGACCAACCCACTTCTTGTATCTGTTCGTTCAGGAGCAAGAGCTTCTATGCCAGGTATGATGGATACAATCCTGAACCTTGGTTTAAATGAAGAAGTTGTAGAGACTCTGGCTGAAGCATCCGGAAATGCTCGTTGGGCATGGGACTGCTACAGAAGATTCATCCAGATGTACTCTGACGTAGTTATGGAAGTTGGTAAGAAGTACTTTGAAGAGCTTATCGACAAAATGAAAGATGAGAAGGGCGTAAAACAGGACGTTGAGCTTACAGCAGAAGATCTTAAGACTTTAGCTGGACAATTCAAGGCTGAGTACAAAGAGAAAATCGGCGCAGACTTCCCATCTGATGCAAAAGAGCAGTTAATGGGAGCAGTAAAAGCTGTATTCCGTTCATGGGACAACCCAAGAGCCAATGTATACCGTCGTGACAATGATATCCCATATTCTTGGGGAACAGCTGTTAACGTACAGATGATGGCATTCGGTAACATGGGTGATGACTGTGGAACAGGTGTTGCATTTACACGTGACCCAGCTACAGGAGAAAATGGTCTGTTCGGAGAGTTCCTTACAAACGCGCAGGGTGAGGACGTTGTTGCCGGTGTTCGTACACCAATGCACATTTCCGAGATGGAACAGAAATTCCCAGAGGCATTTGCACAGTTCAAAGAAGTATGTAATACACTTGAAAATCACTACAGAGATATGCAGGATATGGAGTTTACTGTAGAGCATGGTAAACTGTATATGCTTCAGACAC
>OIZU01000191.1_pt1 | contig 62910 bp, 58 predicted proteins | sample 1588661 | NCBI WGS metagenome assembly OIZU01 (sample SAMN03283257) | human gut metagenome | biome: human-associated habitat; material: feces | host: Homo sapiens | place: USA | collected 2013 | reverse complement strand
GTTGGCTGTGTCCGTTCCGTCAAGGACTGCCCTACGGCGTATCGGCTTCGCCTTGTTCCTTGACCTCACTAGGTATATATAACCAACATCATTGATTTTCTAATTCCCAAATTGCTTTTTTTATTTTAACACTTAATATGATACCAACTCCCCATACAAAACTACCACATATAATTGTTACAACTGTTTGAGGAATAGTAACCGCCAGTGTCTTCGTAAGTGTAATTGTAATAATAATTCCAATGAGTATCAAAATTTCAGAAAAAATACTAAATGTCTTTAGTTGCAATTTTGTTTTGAAAATATTTAAGGCTGACTGCTCACCTCTCTTCGCTTTCTCATTGTCTGTCATTTTTCTTGCGTACAGCAATTCTACCACTTGAATATCTAGTGCTTCGCACAATGGTTCATACAATGATATATCTGGCATTGTTTTCGCATTTTCCCACCTAGAAATAGATTTATCGCTAACCCCTAACATTTCAGCCAGTTCAACTTGTGTTAAGCCCTTTTCTTTTCTACAGCAGGAAATAAAATCTCCTATTTCATGTTGGTTCATATATGACACTTCCCTTCTTCTATTTCTATCCCCATATTACATAATTTCTCTATAAAAGAACAGGACAGAAACTGAGAATTGCTTACAATTACAATAAGTCAACATACTGTTTTGCTTCTACTAGTCCCATAGCGGTGATTTCTCTCACTTTTTTTACCGCTTCTACTTCTTTTCCATTATTTTTAAGATGAAGAATATATTCCTTGTCTTCATCTGATATATAATATGTTGCCAACTGGTTATTTCCTGTCTGTTTGCATAAAGCGTCAATCTGATTTTGTTGGGCTTTTATTTGTTTTTTTAATTTCTCAATTTCAATATAAAATAAAAGACCTATAATAATTAGCATTAAATATAACATAAATCTCCCCTCCCATGCTTACCTGTAAAAATTATCATTTGCCACGCTTGGTACAAGCCCATTTATTTATTCCTTTTCATTTAACAATTCATTTACTCTTTCAACTGGAAATCTATCCTCAATATCAATTACTGCAAATAAATTTAGGGGTAATTCTTTTTCTCCAATCAAAGCAAGATATTCATTAACAGCCCTATGGTCAATCATAATTTTTCCATGTCCTGCCCAATGACGATTACTCTCTTTCTTTTTCAAACCAGAAATCCAATATTTATAACCATTTTCAATATCTACATAATTTGAATAACTGCCATTATATTTTTGAAAAGCATGGTCATTAAAGTAAATGGTTTTCTTAGTTTTTGAAGTTTTCACATATCCAATCCATGCTGGTCCATCATCAGAATAGCCTGTTTTCAGTTCAATATACATTAAATCTCTAATCATTTCTATCACTCCTAACTTGAAATTTGGTAAATGTACTTCTTTATGAAAAAATCAGTCGCACTATCAAAAGAAAAACAAAAATTCCGATAAAATAAGAAAGCGACATCTTAATATAATTTTTTTGCATAATACTTTTTTCATCAAATAGTTTTGTTATCCCCGCATCAATAGAAATTACCAAAATCATACATACAATAGCACCTAACACTGTATAAACAATATCCATTACTTTCACCCCCTACTTCTTATTTGAAAAATGTTCCCAGCGAATATAAATGAACAAACTGACGAAAAGGTAGTATAATGCTGTAATCCCCAATCCGTCATTATAAATTTCAATCAAAGAATGTTTTCTTATCAAGCCAACTGCAATAACTGCAACCAGAAAACATACTGGAATAATTAAGTAACTAACCAAAAATCCCTTTCTTTTATCCATTTTGACACCTCCGTATTCTACTAGTTTGTATATTTCTGTCATTCTATCATATTTCCTAGTCTTTAGCATTACCTTTCTCAAAATTTAAGGGCATATTGTACTTACACAATACACCCATTTTTCTGCTCATATTATCTCAAACATTAACCGCTCTATTTTGTCACTTCTATATGTATCGTACTCTTACTAACCCCAAACTCTTTCGCAGTCTGGCGCACAGTGGCTTTATGTTCGATGATATAATATGCAATTTCTACTGCCCTTTCCTCAATGTAATCTTTCATAAAAAAACCCCTGCATAAATTGTTTTTTACAATCTATGCAAGAGGATTTTGATGTATGTCTGCATTTTTTGCACTCTCAGACTTTTCTCAGATGATGTGGCAGCGCTCTTGTATCACAGGAAATCATACTCCCCGTCATCATCACAATCAACTACTTCATATCGCTGTTGTAATTGACTCTCCATGTTTGAGAACATTCTTTTTGTAAATTCATAATAATCTCATCCAAAGTGTCTCCGCTCATAATTTCTCCTTCGTATTTTGGCGGGTACATACTTTGCCACAACTCTATCAATTAAAACAAATCAAATAATGCGGATGTATCAAAAATTATGTCCTGTGGCAATTCCAATTGATATTTTTCAGCAAAAGCTTCAATAAATTCATCCGTAGGTTCTTTATTTTCTTTGTATTCTTTCTCCAAAACTTTTTTTATTTCCTCTAATTTAGCATATGCATCTTCCGCATTACTATAAATGACTCCATACATTCTTCCATACGATACATAGATCTCATATGGTTGACTTTCTGATGAAAATACACTTACTTCCACAGCTTCATCATAAACCTCACATATTTCTAAATACGTATTCCTATAATGTCTTCTTTTTTCCGAAAAAGTATTTGTCACATTTTTCCAGCTTTCCATATCGCACTATCTCCTATTACTTTTTTCTACAAGTATATTGAAGAGTAATTTCTGATTACTTTTCTTTAGTATAACATATTCTAATATCAATTTTCTACAACTTCTCAGTCCATAAAAATTACACAAATTCCTCTCACTTAATCACCCACATCAGCTTGTCTGTAAATATGTTTTTTTCGCGAATTCTTCAGATTGACTTTCCCCTCCCCATAAGTTATCCTTATCATAGTACGCCATACTGACATCTTTGCAGCACTGGTGGATTTTATTATTTTTACAGGTAAGGATTTGAGAAAATGAGTAAAACAAAAACAATCGACCTGACTTCCGGGCCGATTCTAAAGACGCTGGCAGAGCTGGCACTTCCGATCATGGCTTCCTCGCTGCTGGGGACAGCCTACAATATTACGGACATGGCGTGGATCGGCATGCTGGGTTCCAAAGCCGTTGCCGGGGTGGGCGTTGGGGGAATGTACGTCTGGCTCTCACAAGGGCTCGTGGCACTTCCGCGAATGGGCGGACAAGTCAATGTCGCACAGGCCTGCGGACGCGGTGACTATGAACAGGCAAGGGGATATGCCGCTTCCGCTCTGCGGCTTACATTTTTACTGGGAATTTTATTTGCCGCAGTATGTATCGTGTTTATTCATCCGCTGCTCGGCTTTTTTAACCTCGGAGACGCAGAGACTTATACCGCTGCGAAATTATATACACTGATCACCTGCGGACTGATTCTGTTTTCATTTTTAAATCTGACTCTGACCGGACTTTCTACTGCACAGGGAGATTCCAAGACACCGCTTATGGCAAATCTTCTTGGACTGGTTGGTAATATGATCCTGGATCCGATTCTGATCCTCGGATTTGGACCATTTCCAAGGCTTGAGGTTGTTGGCGCTGCAGTTGCTACCGTGACCTCGCAGATACTGGTTCTGATCGTCATGCTGATTCGGATTATGCGCTCTGATCTGAAACCAAATATTCTGCAAAATATGCATGTGCTGTCGCGTTTCCCTGCAAAATACTACATCAGTATTTTTAAAATTGGATTTCCGACAGCAGTACAGAGCAGTATTTACTGTATGATTTCCATGGTTCTCACACGAATGGTTTCTGTATTCGGGGCAGGTGCCATTGCCACACAACGAGTCGGCGGACAGATTGAATCTGTTTCATGGAACACTGCAGACGGCTTTGCTGCTGCGTTAAATGCTTTCGTTGGTCAGAACTACGGTGCAAAGAAACCAGACCGTATCCGGAAAGGATATAATATTTCATTTAAAATTCTCGCTGTATGGGGACTCATTGTAACCGGTGCTTTCGTATTCCTGCCAGGACCGATTGCTTCCCTTTTCTTCCACGAAAAAGATGTTCTGGCGATTGCGATCAACTATCTGATCATCATCGGATTCAGCGAAACCTTTATGACCATTGAGCTTATGACCATCGGCGCACTTTCCGGTCTTGGTATGACAAAGCTTTGCAGTATCATCAGCATTGTCCTCACCAGTGCCAGAATCCCACTCGCCATGATCCTCACCCAAACCAGCCTTGGTCTGAATGGTGTATGGTGGGCACTTACAATTACCTCTATCACCAAAGGAATTGTTTTCTACTTCACCTTCCACCACACCAGCAGACACCTACCTGACACTAATGACAATTAATTTAACTACCCACCCTTTTTATTTTTTCCTGGTTTGTTTATTTCTTCTTCATATTTTTTCGATTTTTTTTAGAGTTTGAACATATTTCTGTCACAAATTATCTGTACACTAATAATCAGATAGTTGATAAAGCAACTATCTCCCCCTCATAAAGTAGAAGCAGTCAGAATTCTGATTGCTGCACTTTACTCTCATTCCTTTTAGATAACAATAAAAACACCAGGAACCTCTCCATTATGGAGAGGTTCTTGCGTTGTGAATATTTCTTTAAATATTCTATAAGCCTATTATTTTTTTGTTTTTAATCAGATTTTATAATTTCTTAACACTTTTGACATATTTTTATCGTATAGTAATGAATGGATAGTTGGGAAACAACTATCTCCCCCCTCATAAAGTGAGCGCAATCGGGCATGCCCGATTGCCGCACTTTGATTTTTACAGAATATTATTCTGGGACGAAGGTTATCCTCCGTCCCATATTTTATTTGTAAATGCAATACCATGTGCCCGGATATCTACCTGCACAGAACGTCAGTCACGGCCATTCATCATCAAATGAACCCAAATCTTTTACGACCTTGCACGAATGTCCCTCTGGTACATCATACTTTTTATCCTCAATTACCGGAAAGGATTTATTATGAAACGCCATACTTTACATAAACTTATTTTTTCAATTCTTTTATTTGCCATAAGTTTCCTTGTTCTTTTCACCAGCCACAAAAGCTCTGCATTCGCGGATTGGTATTCTTCCACCATTTACCCACTTTTCGTTTCGTCCATCGGACGCTTTTTCGGAATTTTCCCATTTTCTGTTTCTGAAATTGGATTGTATATTTTTGTCATTCTTCTGTTTCTTTCCTTGATCCGGATGCTGGTCATCTCCATTTACAAAATGTATGCACAAAAAAAGAACCCTGCCTGGCTCGGCTACGGTTCCTCACTCTTGCTTCTCTGTGGATGTCTGTTTACCATTTATACTTTTTTCTGCGGAATCAACTACGGGCATACTTCATTTGCAGAAAAATATCACCTGGAATCCGGTCAGTATACTCTGGCTGAACTGACCTCTTTATGCAACGAACTGACTGATCAGTTAAATACACTTTCTGACTCTGTAGACCGGGATTCTGACGGTCTGGCTGATATGGGTAAGGATCTGCAGGGTCGTGCACGAACTGCCATGTCCTCCCTCGGTGTTACCTACCCTGAACTTTCCGGATACTATCCACAGCCAAAAGGGCTTTTATTTCCGGCTTTTCTCTCTGTACAGAATCTTTCCGGGATCTATTCACCATTTACCATTGAGGCAAACTATAACTCCGCAATGGTTTCCTACAATCTTCCATTTACCATCTGTCACGAGCTTTCACATCTGCGTGGATTTATGCAGGAGGAAGAAGCAAATTTTATCGGTTTTCTCGCCTGTGTAAGTACCGACGATACCGCCTTCAACTACAGCGGCTATCTTCTTGGCTGGATCTACGCAACCAATGAACTTTACGAAACCGACTACGACACCTTTGAGGAAGTCTACAGCAGGCTTTCTGACAATGTAAAGGCAGATCTTTCGGCTAACAGCAGCTTCTGGAACCGATATGACAGCAAGGTCGCCGAAGTATCCGGTCAGATCAATGACCACTATCTGAAAGCAAATGGCCAAAGTGACGGGGTAAAAAGTTATGACCGGATGGTTGATCTGATGATCACCTGGTTCCGGTCAAAATAATTCTTTCTTATAAAATTTACTCTTTCTCTCCAGCCTGAAACAGCATCTCTTTCAATACGTTTGCCGCCATGCTGTGAGGGCTGCTCTTATCTTCCACAAAACAGATTTCTCTTACCGGTGGTTCTTCCAATAGGGGAACCTGAATGACAATGCCCTGCTCGATCACTTCCTGTGCAAGCGGTTCCGGAATAAACCCGATTCCCAGATTCTGTCTTACCATCGGCAGAATCTGATCGATGGTTGCTGCTTCGGTATCTGCCATCATTGCAATTCCATGCTCCAGAAAAAATCTGGTATAAAAATCATAGGTTGACGTGTTTTTCCCCAGGCAGATAAATGGATACTCCACCAGCTTTCTCAAGCTTACCGGTTCTTTAAATATATCTTTGTACGCCACATTCGCAACCAGGATTTCTTTAAATGAAAGAAGCGGAGTTGCCTTTAAAGGCTTTTTCACCTCTGCCGGTGTAGATGCTACCGCAAAATCTGAAAGTCCGTTCCGAACCGTCTGTATCGCCTGTGGTGCTGTATAACTCGAAATGCGAAGTCTGATTTTAGGATACTTTCTTCTGAACTCTCCCAGCACCGGAAGCAGAAGCAAATGCAATGCAATCTCACTTACCCCGATCGTTACGGTTCCCTGTTCCAGTTTCTTTTCATTTTCAAGCTCTAGTTCTGCTGCATGCAGATGCTCGTATGCAATTGCAACATGTGAATAAAGCCGTTCTCCCTCCGGTGTAAGCTCTGCCCCCCGGTTAGATCGGATAAATAGTCTGCATCCAAGCTGACTTTCCAGATTGTGGATTGCCCTTGTTACGTTCGGCTGATTACTCATCAGGATTGTCGCCGCCTGTGAAAAACTTTTATACTTTGCCGCATAATAGAAAATGCGGTAATAATCATAGGTAACTTCCATCTTCCTGCTCCTTGTTCCGTATATCTCCGGCATATCCAGTGCCGCCTTTAACTGAACGGAATCGTAACCGGTGTACAGTCAAATTTTTCAAAATAACTGTCGGCCAGATGCTCCTCTTCGCCTTCGATCAGAAGGTGCATCTTCTCTCCCATTCTTATCGTCATCAGTCCCATGATCGATTTGGCATCGATCTCGAAACGTCCTGTCACATCCTTTACCGTAATATCTGCATTCATCTTCTGGCAGACATTACAAAAAGTCATCAATTGTCCTGTAGTCATAAAACGTATATTCTTCTGTACCATAATAGGTTAACCCTCCGCAAGTCTTTTTTCCTGATGTCTAGTTTACACAATATCGTACAATTAGAGAAATATCTCTTTGAAATATCTGATATGTCATTTGGATATATCAATTGCTTTTTCATTTTACATACTACATGGCAGTTTGTCAACACTACCGGTCATTTAAATTTTTATATTCTCGATACTCTGCCAGCGGCATATATGCCGGACGAATAATCTTATCCACATTGATCAGCTCTTCCAGACGATGTGCACTCCATCCAACGATTCGCGCTGCGGCAAAGATCGGCGTATAAAGCTGCTCCGGAATTCCAAGCATATGGTAAACCAGTCCGCTGTAAAAATCGACATTTGCATTTACACCTTTATACATCTTCCTTTTTCCGGCAATGATTTCCGGTGCCATATGTTCCACTTTCTCATAAAGTGCGTATTCTTTATCGTATCCTTTCTCATGTGCAAGCTGAGCCACAAACTTCTTGAAAATCTCAGCACGTGGATCAGATACTGAATAAATCGCATGACCCATTCCGTAGATCAAACCTTTTTTATCAAACCTCTCCTTTGCAAGCAGACCTTCCAGATATGCTCTTACCTCATCGTCATCTTCCCAGTCTTTGACCTCTTCTTTCATATCAGCAAACATCTGCGTCACTTTGATATTCGCACCGCCGTGCTTTGGTCCTTTTAACGATGCCATTGCCGCAGAAATTGTAGAATAAGTGTCTGTTCCTGACGAGGTAACAACGTGGGTGGTAAATGTAGAGTTATTTCCACCACCGTGATCCATATGCAGCACAAGTGCCATATCCAGGATCCTTGCTTCCAGATCCGTATACTGTCGGTCTTCACGAAGCATCATCAGAATATTTTCCGCAGTGGACTTCTGCGGATCCGGTGCATAGATGTACATATCCTGGCCCTGACGATAATTGTATGCATGATATCCGTAGACCATCAGCATCGGAAATTCACTGATCAGGTTCAGGCACTGTCTGAGAACATTCGGGATCGAGGTATCATCAGCTTTTTCATCATAAGAATACAGATTCAGAATCGCCCTTGAAATATTATTCATCATATCACGGCTCGGTGCCTTCATAATAACATCTCGCACAAAATTCGGCGGAAGTGTCCTTCTCTCCGTCAGTGTCTCATGAAACCCATCCAGCTGTGCAGCCGTCGGAAGTTCACCAAAAAGAAGTAAATATGCAATTTCTTCATATCCAAAATGATCCGCATCCAGAAATCCACGAACCAGATCCTTGATGTTATAGCCTCGATAATACAAATTACCGGCACACGGAACTTCTTCGCCGTTCACAATCTTTTTGGCACATACATCGGAAATGTTGGTAAGTCCGGCAAGAACTCCTTTTCCGTTCAAATCACGGAGACCTCTTTTTACATCATACTTTACAAAAAGTTCTTTGTCGATCCCGGTATTCGCTTCACATAATCCGGCAAGCTCCTTGATTTTTGGCGAAATATCAAACAGAATACTATCCAGATCTTTCGCACTGTTCACTGAATTTGTCATACACCTGCTCCTTTCTGTTAAACGCTCTGCAAAATACTGCAGAAAGTATGAATGAGGGACGGAAACACGCACTTTTAGCATCGTCCCCCGTCCCTTCTTCTTATTTATAAACTACTTACTACTTGTTGGAAAATATGGTCTCAGTGAATCTGCCACACTGCTGATCGGCATTGTCTGAAGCCATACATGTCCCGGTCCTGTAATAACCGTATTAAATAATCCTTCTCCGCCAAAGACAATATTCTTAAGTCCCGGCACGGTCTGGATATCCATCTGGCATGTTACACTCATCGCTGCCAGATAACCGGAATCAATCACGATCTGCTGACCCGGTTGTAATTCGTATTCTACCACATGTCCATCGAATTCTGCAAATACAATTCCATTTCCGGATACCTTCTGCAGAACAAATCCTTCTCCTCCAAACAGTCCTGAAGCCACTTTCTTGTGAAAATGAACAGATAGATTTACTCCCGGCTCACCTGCCAGAAATGCTTTTTTCTGAAAAATATATTCCTGCCCCGGTCCGATTTCAAATGCCTTGATCGAACCTGGAAAGCTGGATGCAAATGCGATCAGTCCATTCCCTCCCTGTGCGGTATAAATGTTCTGGAACATCGCTTCTCCAGAAAACATTCTTCCAAATGCTTTTCCAAATCCTCCATTTGTCGAAGTCTCCATCTTCATATTCGGAGACATCCATGCCATGGATCCCCGCTCTGTGATCATCCGCTCGCCGGCTTCCAGATAGCAGATCACTACAGGAAGGGTATCACCCTTGATTTCATACCTCATGCTCCATTTCCTCCTTTATAATATTAGTCAGTCTGGCAAATTCTTCCAGATCCAGTGCTTCTCCTCGGACACTGCTTCCTTTTCCGAGTTTCTCTATCGCAGCAGTGATGACTTCCTTCGAAAGATTCAGCTCTCCTGAATTCTTAAGGCCATTTGCCAAAGTTTTCCTTCTCTGATTAAAGGATGCCCGTATAAGGCGAAACATCAGCTTTTCATCCATAACCTCTACCGGAGGTTTCTGATGTCTTGTCAGGCGGATTACTGCTGAGCCGACTGCCGGACGCGGCATAAAACAGTTCGGTGGTACATTTGCAACAATATACGGTTCAGCATAATACTGTACAGCAAGTGAAAGTGCACCATAATCCTTTGTTCCCGGTCCTACCTGCATACGGTCAGCCACTTCTTTCTGAACCATAACCGTAATACTCTCTAGCGGCACATGACTTTCAAATAAGCCCATGATGATCGGTGTCGTTATATAATATGGAAGATTCGCAACCACCTTGATCGGCCGTCCTCCGTTTTTCTCCTTTGCAAGTGCTGCAATATCCACCTTCAGGATATCTTCATTGATGATCGATACGTTGTCGTATTCTTTCAGTGTGTCTTCCAGAATCGGAATCAGCGCATGGTCGATCTCAACTGCGGTTACTTCTCTTGCCGCACAGGCAAGGTACTGTGTCATCGTCCCGATTCCGGGACCGATCTCCAACACGTAATCATCCTTTGTGATCTCGGCTGCACGAATGATCTTATCCAGCACATGCTCATCGATCAGAAAGTTCTGTCCAAATTTTTTCTGAAAATTAAAATTATATTTTTGCAGAACCTCAATGGTATTCTGCGGATTTCCAAGTGTAGGTGTTTTCATCTGTTACTCTCCTGCTTATTCATTGCCTGCGTCTTAGATGCCGTACAGATCTCTTGCATTTTTCTCTGTCACAGCGATCACTTCTTCCGGACTCATCTCTTTTAACTCTGCAATTTTCTCAGCCACATACCGGATATAAGAAGACTGATTCCGTTTGCCACGGTACGGCTCCGGTGCCATATACGGGCAGTCTGTCTCCAGCACGATCTTCTCGATCGGGATTGCAGCTGCGACATCTTTTAATTTCTTTGCATTCTTAAATGTGACGACTCCGCCGATTCCAATATAGAATCCCATCTTCACATATTCTTCAGCCATTTCACGCGAATAGGAATAGCAGTGAATAACTCCGCCAAGCCCCTGTGCATAATTTTTCATGATATACATGGTATCTGCGGCAGCTTCCCTGCTGTGGATGATTACTGGTTTTTTTACTTCTCCCGCGAGCTTCAGTTGCCGGATAAACCACTTCTGCTGTACCTCATGCGGTTCATTATCCCAATAATAATCCAGACCGATCTCTCCGACTGCAACCACTTTTTTGTTACGGCAGAGTTCTTTCATATGCTGGATCTTATCTTCGTTAAGTTCTCCAACCTCATCCGGATGCACACCGATTGCAGCATAAACATATGGATACTTTCCGGCAAGTGCCAGAACCTTCTCACAGGATTCATAAGTCGCACTTACATCCACGATTGTTCCGACTCCAAGATCCGACATAGATTTTAAAAGCTCATCCCGGTCCTCGTCAAACTGTTCATCATCATAATGTGCATGTGTATCAAATATCATTTTCCTCGTCTCGCTTTCTTTTTACTGACTGCTCTCAGATGTTCTAAGTATACCACACATTCTTAGCCGCTGAATAGTCACTTTTTTTACTTGCTTATCCGGTTTCTTCTATGTATACTATAGATAGTGCAAATAGATCATATCTGCAAATGTATGGGGAATATATTTCTGAAGATTCTGATCAGATATTATAGGAGGATTTTAAAATGAAAGTATTTGACACTGTAAACAATGTCGAGCTGGAAGCCGACACAAAGAAACTTGTAGACATTATGGTAGAAGGACGTCAGGTTGATGTATACCTGAAAGAAAAGAAGTCTGACGAAGACGGATACATGAGCTGGGATGTAGAGCACTGGTCAGCAATCGACAAAAAGCGTTTCATCCGCTGCTACTCTCTGGAAGGTCGTGTCCTCAGCGAGTCTACTGGTCACAACATCTATGACCTTTACAATGAATTCAAACCGGAAGATGCTTTAAAGGTAGAACTCAGCTAATCTCTGCTGTATTCTACATAAGACGGTAATGAAATTCCGGACGGGCAGAACCTTCTGTCCGTCTTTTATTATACAAAAATCTACTCTGATTCTGCACAATGTCTTTTCTGAGATACTTTTTCATTTCCTCTTGTCAAATCCGGCTTGCCGCGCTATAATTCTACTTGTACAAGTTCATATGTACCAGGGAGCTGGAGATTACCGGCTGAGAGGGGATTTATTTGTCCCGACCTGTAACCTGATTTGGATAATGCCAACGGAGGGAATGTATACCATGTATTTGATAGAGATGCCTCCGCATCTCTTATTTTTTTACATGACATATCAGGAACACGAAGATGATGTGTTCAGTGATTACGGACAGCAGGAACTCCACTCAGGTGTGGGGTTTCTTTTTTATTTAAAAGGAAGGAGAACTCTACTATGAAACAAAATAATACAACAAAGAAACTCGCACTTGCCGGTGTTCTCACCGCGCTTGCAATCGTCGGAAGCTTTATCAGCGTACCGGTTGCCGGAAGCAAATGCGCTCCGGTACAGCACATGGTCAACATTCTTGCCGCCGTAACACTTGGTCCTGCATGGGGCGTTGGCATTGCATTCTGTGCAAGTTTACTCCGCAATCTGCTCGGTCTCGGAAGCTTTATGGCTTTTCCGGGAAGCATGGTCGGTGCTTTATGCTGTGGTCTTGTCTACAAAAAATGCCACATCTTAAGTCTTACCTGCCTTGCCGAAGCGATCGGAACCGGATTCCTTGGCGCACTTGCCGCTTATCCGGTTGCTTTGTATCTGATGGGAATTGCGCCGGCAGGACTTTTCGTTTATGTCGTTCCATTCCTTATTTCCACTGTCGCAGGAAGCATCCTTGCTTTCATCCTGATCACAGTTCTGGAAAAAGGCGGCGTTATGTCTCAGATCCGCGAAGCATAATCATCGTTCATTTTTACAGCACTCTGCTGTAAATGAAACCGCGTTACACCGGGGACACCACCTTGTATCGCGTAATAAAAGGCAGAGATTTTCAAATAAAATCCTGTTCATTGCCGGAAATTTTCCGACAAAGGCGTTAGCAATTCTATCATTCCGAACTGGAAGTGTACCCATCAGGCTGTGTCTGGTTTTTTTCGTGTACGCTGTCCGTGTTTTGCTGACGCCAGATTTTTGTGATACTCACAAACCAATAAGAAACGGAGGCAAAACAACATGAGAAATTACACAACCCAGATGGACGCTGCCAGAAAAGGAATTCTGACTCCGGAAATCGAAACCGTAGCAAAAAAGGAACATATGCCTGTTGAAAAGCTGATGCAGCTTGTCGCAGAAGGCAAGGTTGCCATCTGTGCCAACAAGAACCATACCTGCCTTGACCCGGAAGGTGTCGGAAGTATGCTCCGTACCAAGATCAATGTCAACTTAGGCGTTTCCCGCGACTGCAAAGATTATAATATTGAAATGCAGAAAGTTATGAGTGCCGTTAATCTCGGTGCAGAAGCAATTATGGATCTTTCCAGTCACGGTAATACCCAGCCATTCCGTCAGAAGCTGACACACGAGTGCCCGGCTATGATCGGAACTGTACCGGTCTACGACAGTGTCATCCATTATCAGAGAGACCTGGCAACTCTTACTGCACAGGATTTTATTGATGTTGTCCGTCTTCACGCAGAGGATGGCGTTGACTTTGTCACTCTTCACTGTGGAATCACAAGAAAAACCATCGAACAGATCAAAAAGCATAAACGTAAAATGAACATCGTAAGCCGTGGCGGAAGTCTTGTCTTTGCATGGATGTGCATGACCGGAGAAGAGAACCCATTCTATGAGCATTACGATGAAATCCTCGACATCTGCGAAGAATATGATGTTACCATTTCCCTTGGTGATGCCTGTCGTCCGGGATGTCTTGCTGACGCTACTGATGTGTGCCAGATTGAAGAACTCGTCCGCCTCGGAGAACTGACCAAGCGTGCATGGGATCACAATGTACAGGTTATGGTAGAAGGTCCTGGACATGTGCCGCTGGATCAGGTTGCTGCGAACATGAAAGTACAGCAGAGCATCTGCATGGGTGCACCTTTCTATGTACTTGGACCTCTGGTAACAGATATCGCTCCGGGTTATGACCACATCACTGCAGCCATCGGTGGCGCTGTTGCTGCAATGAGCGGAGCCGCATTCCTGTGCTATGTCACACCGGCTGAACACCTTGCACTTCCAAACGTAGATGACACCAAGCAGGGAATCATTGCTTCCAAGATCGCTGCTCACGCAGCTGATATTGCAAAAGGAATCCCACATGCGCGTGATATCGATGACAAGATGGCGGATGCCCGCCGCGTCCTCGACTGGGAAGCACAGTATGCATGTGCTCTCGATCCGGAGACAGCAAAAGCCATCCGTGACAGCCGTAAACCGGAAGATGACCATAGCGATACCTGCAGTATGTGTGGTAAATTCTGTGCGGTCAGAAGTATGAATAAGGCGCTGGCTGGAGAATATATTGATATTCTGTAAACTTAGAACTTTCCCGTGTAGAGCAGAAAATTCTATCACATTTTTGGTGTAAATGAGAAGAGAACTGTATTTTTCAGTTCTTTTCTTTTTGCCCAATTTTTGCTCTGTTTGTTCTATAAAATATAGCACTTTGACAATGGTAAATTTTTTTGTTTGATGTATAATAATTACACAAGAAAAAAGGATATAGCGGGAGGGATTTTTATGAAAAATAAAGTAATGTGGAAAGATGTGGCACTGATCATTTTAACAATTCTTTTAATTTTTTCTATGTGCAGAATACATACGCTGCATCAGTCAAATAAGAAACTCTATTCGCAGACTCTGGAGCTGAACAATCAGCTTGCTACACTCAAGGAAAAGAATGCAGGACTAGAATCAAAACTGAGCAGTGAAGAAAGTATTACAGATTCCGTAAAGACTTCTGATAAAACGACTCACGACACTTCCGATAACACACAGTAATCCCAAAAGAGGAAACAACTACATTATCTGTGGTCGTTTCCTCTTTTTCTGTTACATCACAGCAATCTCTGTGATATATTGATCTCTTATTTTTTTAATCAGGCAGATATTCCCAATCTGCCTCACGACTTGTCTGCTCCGTTTTAATTAACAGATCTCTGCTCCTGCCGGCATCTTCTTCTCCGGTGTCATCAGCGCAAGATTTCCATCTGCATCTTCTGCGCAGAGCAGCATACCTTCTGAAAGCACTCCGGCGAGTTTTGCAGGTTTCAGGTTCACAAGAACCATAACCTTCTTGCCTACCATCTCTTCCGGTGTGTAGTGTGCTTTGATTCCGGATACAATCTGTTTTACCTGGCTTCCGATCTTAACCTGTGAGCAGAGCAGTTTTTTAGATTTCTTCACTGCCTCGCAGGAAATGATCTCACCTACCTGGAACTGCATCTTTTCAAAATCTTCAAAAGTGATCTCCGGTTTTGCTTCGATGTCGATTCCTTCTTCTTCCTCTTCTTTCTCTTCTTTAACTGGTGGATGAAGTTCTGCTACTTTTTTCATAACTTCTTCCAGATCGAGTCTCTGGAACAGGATTTCCGGTTTGTCAGTTACATTTCCGCCACCAAGCTGTGCAAGAATCTTTTCTGATGTTTCCGGCATGAAGGATTCCAGAAGTTTTGCACCTTCGGAAATACTCTGGATCAGATTCCAGAGTACTGTCTCCAGACGATCCTTCTTACTTTCATCCTTTGCAAGTGCCCAAGGCATTGTCTCATCAATATATTTGTTGCAGCGTTTAAACAGATTGAAGATCTCTGTAATCGCATCTGCCACACGCAGCTCTTCCATTTTTGCTTCTACGAGCTTCGGTGTATTTTCTGTTACAGCTTTCAGATCTGCATCTACTTCTTCTGTAACACCTTTATTTGTCACAGTTCCACCAAAGTATTTATTTGTCATAGAAATAGTACGGTTTACAAGGTTTCCAAGTGTGTTGGCAAGATCTGAATTCAGTCTTTCTACCATCAGTTCCCATGAAATCACACCGTCATTTTCAAATGGCATCTCATGCAGAACGAAGTAACGTACTGCATCGACTCCGAAGAAATCTACCAGCTCATCTGCGTAAAGAACATTTCCTTTAGATTTACTCATTTTTCCATCGCCCTGAAGCAGCCACGGATGTCCGAATACCTGTTTTGGAAGCGGAAGTCCAAGTGCCATCAGGAAGATCGGCCAGTAAATTGTATGGAAACGGATGATATCTTTTCCGATCAGATGAAGGTCTGCCGGCCAGTTCTTATTGAACATTTCATCGCTTTCACCATCACAGTGATATCCGATACCGGTGATATAGTTGGTAAGAGCATCAAGCCATACATAAACAACATGCTTCGGATCAAAGTCTACCGGGATTCCCCATTTGAAAGAAGTTCTGGATACACACAGATCCTGCAGCCCCGGAAGAAGGAAATTGTTCATCATCTCGTTCTTACGGGCTACCGGCTGAATAAATTCCGGATGTGTATTGATATGCTCGATCAGTCTGTCTGCATATTTGCTCATCTTGAAGAAGTATGCTTCTTCTTTTGCCGGCTGAACCGGGCGTCCGCAGTCCGGACATTTTCCATCTACAAGCTGGGATTCTGTGAAGAAGGATTCGCATGGAGTACAGTACATTCCTTCGTAGTGTCCTTTGTAAATATCTCCCTGGTCATACAGTTTCTTGAATATCTTCTGTACTTCTTTCTCATGATAATCATCCGTTGTACGGATAAATTTGTCATAAGAAGTGTTCATCAGATCCCAGATTCTCTTAATCTCCCCGGATACGTTATCTACAAATTCCTTTGGTGTAACGCCTGCTTCTTCTGCTTTTAATTCGATCTTCTGTCCATGCTCATCAGTTCCTGTCTGGAAAAATACATCATATCCCTGACTTCTCTTATAACGTGCAATTGCATCTGCCAGCACGATCTCGTATGTGTTACCGATATGTGGCTTACCTGATGTATAGGCAATTGCAGTTGTAATATAATATTTTGGTTTGTCTGCCATGGTTCTTTATCTCCTTTTTCTTTTAATTATTAAGTAAAAGAATGTGCCTTGGCACATTCTGGTGCCTGCGCGGTCGCTTGCGACATCTTCCTTGTGCGCCGCAGTGCGCATCCTCGCGGAGCGTTTTTTATATATTAGAAAAGAGCATTTTCTAATATATAAAAAAACCGCCTTCTATAAAATATAGAAGACGGGATTATTACCGTGTTACCACTTCTCTTCATCCTTCCCTCACAGGAAGAATCTCACCGGGTACAGTCTGCTGCTTTTGGCAGTCCATATCTGCACTCGCCGCTGTAACGGGCGGAACCCATCGCACGCTTGCACAGGAAACTGATTCGTTGCTTCCTTATGTTCACCTACGCTGCTCAGAAGCCATCTTCAATCCTTCTCCAGTCATCCCTCTCAGCCTCTGCGGGACTTCTCTGTAAACATTCAAAAGACCTACTCTCTTCATCATCGCTTTTCTCATATCAAAAAAATCCTATCACAGATATCAGAAACTTGTCAAGGCGTATTTGACACCAGATAGCCTTTTTCCTTCAATACCTGCTCGATCAGATCCAGTGTCTCTTCCGAATCCGCTTCAACTGTGTGATAGTGATAGTTGGAGGTGATATTCTTAAGCGGACTGGACTTTCCACTGTGGATCCCTTCCATGAATTCTTTGACATTTCTCCGCGATGCCACATCAAGAGGTGCTTCCATATGTCCATAAATCCGGTGATTGATCATTACATTTACCACCTTGCCACCCAGATCTACGATCGAACAAAGCTCATCCTCCATCTGTTCATCCGTATGACTGACTTTGAACACTCTCGTTACCGAATGCGGCGCATTCAGAATATATCCCCGGTTGGTCGAAATGATATCATATCCGGCTGCACGGATCAGTGCAATGTCCTGTACAATGACCTGACGGCTTACATCATATACCTTCGCCAGTTCTTTCCCCGGTACCGGAACCTCACTGCTCTTTATTTTGCTGACAATCTCTTCTCTTCGTCTGGAACCTGTCATCCCGATATAACTCTCCTTTTTCTGCAATTCTGCCCTGTATCTGATTCCTTACCTTTCTGTCATCCGGCGTCTTCCCTTTTGCGGAAGCGCTTCTGCATTTTCAGGCTAAGACCAGCTTAAACCGCATGCAGATTCTTCAGTGAAATATCAAGAACAGGAGCAGAATGGGTAAGTGCCCCACTTGATATATAGTCTACTCCAAGAGACGTCAGACGGTCAATATTTTCTTTTGTCACATTTCCGGAACACTCTGTCTCTGCACGTCCGTCAATAATCCGGATTGCCTCCTTCATATCCTCCGGCGACATATTATCCAGCATAATGATATCTGCTCCGGCATCGGCAGCCTCTCGAACCATATCCAGATTCTCTACCTCCACTTCGATCTTGCGTACAAACGGTGCGTATTCCTTTGCCATCTGTACCGCTTTTGTCACGCTTCCTGCCGCTCCGATATGATTGTCTTTTAAAAGAACTCCGTCGGAAAGATTATATCTGTGGTTATATCCGCCACCGACACGAACCGCATATTTTTCAAAGATACGCATATTCGGTGTGGTCTTCCGGGTATCCAGAAGCTTCGTTTTTGTTCCTTCCAGAAGCTTTGCAACCGAATGGGTATAGGTTGCGATACCACTCATTCTCTGCAGATAATTCAGTGCGACTCTTTCGCCGGAAAGCAGCGCACGGATATCTCCAGTAACAACACCCATCAGCTCACCTTTCTTCACTTCATCGCCGTCTTTGCAATAAAAATCAATCTTCACATTTTCATCCAGGATCTCAAATACTCTGCGAAATACATCCAGTCCGGCAACGACTCCGTCCTGTTTGCAGATCAGCTGCACCTCACCGGTCACGGCTTCTTTCATCACCGCATTGGTGGTCACGTCCTCACTGGAAATGTCCTCCTGCAGCGCTTCTTTTATCAGATGGTCTACATTCAATGTCATCGTAATCTTATTCATTTCTTTTTTCCTCACTCTAAACATATCTTTTTCTTTTATATTGCCTCTTTACAGAACACTGCCGGCTTCACTGCATTTTCCACTCCTGATATCTTATGTGCCGCACGTTTTGCAAACACCAGACTTTCCAGCAGGGAATTACTTGCTAGACGGTTCGCTCCATGAACACCATTACAACTGGTCTCTCCAACTGCATACAGATGTTCCATCGAAGTTCTGCTGTCACTGTCTACCCAGATGCCGCCCATGAAATAGTGCTGCGCCGGAACAACCGGGATCCAGTCTTTTGTCACGTCATAGCCTTCTTCCCGGCACCGCTCACAGATATTCGGGAAATGTTCCAGAATCGTATTCTTATCTATATTTTCCATGGAAAGCCACACATGATCCGTTCCATCTTTTTCCATCTGCTCACGGATTGCTTTTGTCACCACATCCCGCGGAAGAAGCTCATTGACAAACCGCTCTCCGTCTTTGTTATAAAGAACTGCACCTTCTCCACGGACAGATTCTGAAATCAGAAATCTGCGTCCTGGTTTTGAAGAATACAAAGTGGTCGGATGGATCTGCACATAGTCCAGATGTTCCAGACGGATGCCATGCTTTTTGGAAATATCAAGCGCATCCCCGGTCAGATGTGGGAAGTTCGTAGAATGCTGATATCTTCCGCCGATTCCACCACTTGCAAAGATGGTATCCTGCGCATAGATCTTCATTTCTTCTCCGTCCTGCGTCTTCGCTAAAATTCCTGCACACTTTCCATTTTTAACAATGATGTCTGTCATAGTTGTAAATTCGTGTATTTGTACATTTTTTCGTTTCTTTACTTGTGTAAGTAATTTACTTGTGATCTCTTTTCCTGTAATGTCTTCATGGAAAAGGATTCGCGGTCTGGAATGTGCACCTTCTCTTGTAAATGCAAGATTTCCGTCTTTTTTAGCAAAATCCACGCCATATCCAATCAGATCATGAATAATTTCCTGCGAGCTGCGGATCATGATATCCACGGATTCTTTTCTGTTCTCGTAATGACCTGCGCGCATTGTATCTTCAAAATATCCCTCATAATCCTCATCATCACGAAGTACACAGATTCCACCCTGTGCAAGAAATGAATCACTGCTTTCCAGATCTGACTTGGTAATCATAACAATCTGTTTATCCTCCGGAAGATTCAGTGCAGAAAATGCACCACCAACTCCGGTTCCTACGATCACTACATCTGTCTTAATCTCCAACTTTATCCCTCCAACTCCGGTTCTCTTATCCGGTACCTATTGTTTCTTATTTCTGATTTTCCGGTTCTTTTATTTTGCAGCAAGCTCCAGCATTTTCTCTAACGGTTTCTTGGAATTTTCCCGAAGCTTTGCATCTACGTGAACCTCATTTTCACCAGTCTGCAAAACATGCAGCACCTTCTCCAGCGTATTCTTTTTCATATTCGGACATACCGGAAGCTTATCCGGATAATAGAATGTCTTCTCCGGGTTCTGTTCCTTCAGCTTGTAACCAACACCCTCTTCTGTACAGACAATGAATTCCTGACAGTCACTTGCCGTTACATACTGAATGATTCCTGATGTGCTTCCCACGTAATCTGCCATCGCAAGAAGTTCTGCACGGCATTCTCCGTGTGCGACGATCTGTACCCCTGGATGTCTCCTTTTCACCTCGGCTACATCCTCAGGTTCCATCCGTTCATGAGTCGGACAAAATCCATTATTGTAAACAAAATTTTTTTCCGGTACATGATCGGCTACAAAATGTGCCAGATTCCGATCTGGAATAAAGAAAATATTCTTGTTCGGAAGTTCTTTTACGATCTTCACTGCATTTGCAGATGTCACGCAGACATCTGAATATTCTTTCAGTGCTGCCGTTGAATTGATATAGCAGACAACAGCAAGATCATCATACTCTTTCCGCATCTTCCGGATCGTCTCCACATCTGCCATATGCGCCATCGGACAGTCTGCTGTCATATCCGGCATCAGGACCGTTTTCTCCGGATTCAGGATCTTCGCACTCTCCCCCATAAAAGAAACGCCACAAAATACGATTGTCTTTTCTTTGAGCTTCGTTGCTACCTTGCTCAGGTAAAAAGAATCCCCTATATAATCTGCTATCTCCTGCACCTCCGGCCGCACATAATAATGTGCCAGAATGACAGCATTCTTCTCTTTCTTAAGCTTCTGTATCTCTTCCACCGTTGTCATAACGTGATCCTCCCTTACTGACTCTTTTCTCATCTCTGATCTTTTTTCAGCATAGTGCCCATTATAGCACTGCACTTTACATCTGACAAGACACTTGTTTTATTTCTGTAAAGTTTCGTTTAAAAAACATATTCTCGGAATCAAAATCATATACATAGAAACAACATCATTTCTTCTGGAGTTTTATGTTTCATCTAATTCTTAAACACCGGAAAAAAATATTTCTGATCCTTCCCTGTTGTCTGCTGGTCATTCTGATTTCTTTTCTGTCTGGCAATGCATTTTGGAGCTCCCTGCATGCAGAATCTTCCGACCGGCAATTCCGTACTTTCACACGCCGCCTCTTCCAGACGGAAGTATCCGCAAATACCATCAGTCTTCACTATACCTTGCGTTCTCCTTCCGACTATGGCATTGCGGACATCCCGGCTACATATGGCAGTCTTTCTTCTGATCCCGTTGCAGCGAAAGCTTCTGTCAGAAATGTTCTCTCTTCTCTGCAGGAATTTGATCCCGGCACTCTTTCTTCGGAAAATGCACTAACCTTTAAAATCCTGGATACCTATCTTGAAAATGCATCCACAGGGACGGATTATCTGCTCTACCAGGAGCCACTTGGTCCGGTATCCGGCATCCATACCCAACTGCCCGTTCTGCTCTCGGAATACAGCTTTTACGACACACAGGATGTAGAAACCTATCTGGCTCTCTTAAAAGAAACGCCTGCCTATTTTGATTCTGTCATCCGGTTTGAGCAGAAAAAAGCTGCTTCCGGTCTTTTTATGCCGGATTACCAGGTTGATTCTGTTCTGGAAACCTGCCAGTCTTTTATCGATATGGGTAAAGAGAATTATCTTGTCAGTACATTTGATGAACGGATCGCGTCACTGGATCTTTTACCTGAAAACAAAAAAGATTCTTTTCGTGCAGAAAATATGGAACTTGTAACAGAAGAGATTTATCCGGCTTATCAAAATCTGATCACCGCTATCAAATCGCTGAAAGGGAAAGGAACAAATGAACAGGGACTTAGCCATTTCCCTTATGGGAAAAAATACTATGAATATCTGGTGCGTCAGACTACCGGCTGCAATGAATCCGTTTCCCGTCTGCGACTGATGACCAGGGCACAGATACTGGAAGATCTAAATGCCATGCAGAAGGTTCTCTTCCCTGCCGACGCAGCACTTACCCAGGCATCCGTTTTGGAGCAGACACCTCCGGATTCCATGCTGGACGATCTCAGGTCTAAAATCACAGATACATTCCCGGAAATTCCTGATGTTGATTTCCAGGTCAAATATGTTCCGGAATCCATGCAGGATTATCTAAGTCCCGCTTTCTATATGATCCCTGCCATTGACAATCTGACGGAAAATGTCATCTACATTAACAACGGACAGACCGCCTCAGGGCTGAATCTCTACACAACCCTTGCTCACGAAGGCTATCCCGGACATCTGTACCAGACCGTCTATTTTTCTGCTTCTGAGCCGGATCCTATCCGGAGCATTCTTGATTTTGGTGGATACGTTGAGGGCTGGGCCACCTATGCGGAAATGATGTCCTACTACCTTGCACCTCTCTCTAAGACGGAAGCATCCCTTCTCCAGAAAAACAGTTCTGTCATTCTTGGACTTTATGCGCTTGCAGACATGGGAATTCATTATGACGGCTGGTCTGTAACTGATACAGTCCGCTTTTTCAGCGATTACGGAATCAATGATGCAAATGCAGTACAGAGTGTCTACGAACTGATCATTGGAAGTCCCGCCAATTATCTGAAATACTATATTGGATACCTGAAATTTTATGAATTGAAAAAGGAGATGGCAGATGCCCTGGGAAATCAATTCTCCCAGAAAGAATTTCACAGGGCTGTACTGGATGTGGGACCGGCGCCATTTGAGATCGTATATGATGAGGTGGAAAAAAATTTATTAGATTGATCCTATGAAACAAAAAACTATCCTGTGAGAATCCAAAATATTCCCACAGGATAACCCCTCAAACACATTTTTATATAATTTACACCCGAATCTACAAATCCAGCTTCAGATCATTTTCCTTGATCCAGCCACATTTTCTCATCGGAATCGCAATTGCCCAGGAAAGTACTGCCGGAAGGATGAAGCAGATCAGCACAAGACCTGCCCAGTCCATTCCGGTGATCGCAGCCTTTGTTCCCGCAGCAATATCATTTACCCAGCCTGTGTACACACCAATCTGTCCGACCAGTCCGCAGGTTCCCATTCCGGATGCCACTGCCGCACCGTTCATCTTCAGATGGAAGATACAGGTTGCGACCGGACCGGTAATTGCGGATGCCAGTGTCGGCGGGAGCCAGATTCTCGGGTTTCTCACGATGTTTCCCATCTGGAGCATTGAAGTTCCGATCCCCTGCGCAAAAAGACCTCCCCATTTATTTTCCTTAAAACTCATAACCGCAAAACCAACCATCTGTGCACAGCAGCCGGCTACAGCAGCACCTCCTGCAAGCCCGGTAAGTGAAAGTGCCGCACAGATCGCTGCACTGCTGATCGGAAGTGTCAGCGCAATACCAACGATCACCGACACAAGAATTCCCATAAAGAAAGGCTGCAGTTCAGTCGCCCACATGATCGCAGTTCCCACGGTACTTGCCGCTGCTCCGATCGCCGGTGCGCATCCAAGTGAAAGCAGAACTCCCACACAGATCGTCACAAATGGTGTCACAATAATATCTATTTTTGTTTCTTTTGAAACCAGTTTCCCAAATTCTGCTGCAAAAATCGTAACGACCAAAACCGCAAGCGGTCCTCCGGCACCCCCAAGTTCATTCGCTGCCATTCCGACTGCTGCCAGTGAAAACAATACAAGTGACGGACACTGAAGTGCTACTCCGATCGAAACTGCCATCGCAGCTCCGGTTGCTCCTTTCGCATAACCGCCTACTGTTACAAGGATTCCTATACCAAGCTGTTCTCCGAGTGTACTGATGATCGTACCGATCAGAAGCGATGCAAACAGTCCCTGCGCCATTGCACCAAGCGCATCGATTCCGTATCGCTTCGCTGAAAAAATAATATTTTTCTTTCTTAGAAACTCTTTCATAACTTTCTCCTGCTCCTGTCATTCTTTTAGTGTATAATCTGCTGTCTTGTCACATGTGATTACTGTGCAATATTATCCTCTGTTTTGCAGAATCCGTCAAGATATTTTTCAAACCTGTAAAGGATTATCATATTCAAAAAAAGACTTTTCTGATATAATAAAAGCAGATGTTTGCTAATACAAAGCTACTAAATTTAATGAACATGGAGGAGACTATGAAAGCATCAGAAATCATTCAGCAAGATCTGGACGCTATCTATATCGGCAATCTCAATACTGTAGATAACGATCTTACATTTCCTGCAAAAGGAAAAAATGGTACAACGTTTACATGGGAAAGCGGTGAAGACAGATTTATCACTTCCGAGGGCAAAGTCCATCGCCCACTTCACGGAATGGGGAACCGTAAAGTGACGCTTACCGTTACCGCATCTTATGAAGGCGAACAGGCAACAAAGGAATTTGTAGCCACCGTACTTCAACAGACAAAAGAAACCATCGTAACTTCTGTACAGCCTGTGATTCTCTCTGCACTGACCGGAACTAAAGCACCACTTCCATCTGTGATTGTTGCAGATACAAAAGATGGTCGTCGCATGACACTTCCTGTAACCTGGAGCACTTACGAATCGGTGGATAAAGAGACTGTTGTAAAAGTAGAAGGTGCAATTGAAAATACTGATATAAAAGCCATTGCAGAAATTCATTATCAAAAAGAACTCCCAACTAAAAAAGGACCAGAAAAGAAAGGATATTATTTCCCACTTTGCCAGGTACGCTTGAAAGAAGGAACTCTCTATTATAAATATCAGCAGCTTATGATCTCTTATCTGCTCGATCAGGACGATGACCAGATGCTTTACAATTTCCGTCAGGTTGCAGGTCTTGATACCAAAGGCGCAGCTCCGATGACCGGATGGGACGAAGAAAGCTGCAAGCTGAAAGGACATACAACCGGACATTACCTTTCCGCAATCGCACTTGCATGGGCAGCAACCGGAAAGCAGGAATTTCTGGACAAGATCAATTACATGGTTGACGAGCTTGCGAAATGCCAACAGGCATTAGCCGATTCCGGAAAATATCACTACGGATTTTTCAGTGCTTACTCGGAAGAACAGTTTGATCTTCTGGAAGTTTACACCAAATATCCGGAAATCTGGGCTCCATATTATACACTGGACAAGATCATGTCCGGACTTTATGACTGTCATGTACTTGCAGGCAATGAAACTGCAAAAGACATGCTCGATAAGATGGGCGACTGGGTATATAACCGTCTGTCCCGCCTTCCAAAAGAACAGCTCGACAAGATGTGGGCAATGTATATCGCAGGTGAATTCGGCGGTATGCTTGGAACAATGGTAAAGGTCTATGAACTGACCGGAAAAGAGACACATCTGAAAGCCGCAAAGCTTTTTGAAAATGAAAAGCTCTTCTACCCGATGAGTCAAGATTATGACACACTGGAAGATATGCACGCCAACCAGCATATTCCGCAGATCATCGGTGCTATGGATCTGTACCGTGCGACCGGAGAAGAAAACTGGTGGGAAATCGGAAAAAATTTCTGGAATATCGTAACCGGTGGACACACCTACTGCATCGGTGGTGTCGGTGAAACAGAAATGTTCCATCGTGCCAATACAACCTGTTCTTATCTGACAGAAAAAGCTGCCGAAAGCTGCGCAAGCTACAATATGCTCCGCCTGACCGGACAGCTGTTTGAATATACATTAAGCGGTAATCTGGTAGATTATTACGACAACACACTCCGCAATCATATTCTGACCAGCAGCAGCCACAAGAACGATGGTGGTACCACTTACTTCATGCCACTTGGTCCTGGTCAGCGCAAAGAATTTTTCCTTTCCGAGAACAGCTGCTGTCACGGCACCGGAATGGAAAGCCGCTTCCGTTATATGGAAAATATTTTTGCATATGATGAAAAAGCAGTATATGTTAACCTCCTGATCGATTCCATTTTGTCCGATGAAAATGGAAATGCTTTGCTCGAGCTGCAGAGCGGGGATGCAGAAGGTCTGATGGAAATCCGCTGCCATGGCGATCTTGACAAAGAACTGAAAATCCATATTCCTGCATGGGGACAGAACGATTTCAAAGTCTCTGTAAATGGAAATGTTTACACAGACACAGAGCTTCACGATGGATATCTGACCATTGCAAATGCAAAATCCGGAGATGTCATCCAGCTTGAACTCCCAATGGAATTCCGTGTACTGGACAATACTTCCGACTCTGCATTTGTAAATCTGGCTTACGGACCGTATATCCTCGCTGCCCTGTCTGAAGAAACCAAATTTCTCGATGCACCTGCAGTTGAAGAGATTCATTCTGTTGACGGAGAACTGGTATTTGAAGATGCAAATGGAACGAAGATGATTCCACTTCCAACAGTGGATATGGAAGCTTATCATGTATACTTCCACAGAAAATAAAATCTCCAAAACAAAATTCTGTTGCCATCAGTTCAATTAACATCGACGTACATATAAACCCCTTGCATCAGATAAAAACAAAAATATAAAAGAGTGCAATTCGCATTGAATTGCACTCTTCTATATAATTTTCGCAAAATTTTACAGAAAGAAGATTTGCCATGAATAGTATTTTTAAACTGGATGGTCCTGTTTTTACTATCCTCAATAAGTTCTGTGACGTTCTGATTCTCAGCATCCTCTGGATGCTCTTCAGTCTTCCAGTTGTCACTCTCGGTGCTTCATCTGCCGCCCTGTATCACAGTGTACATAAAGTACTTCTGAATGGAGAAGGATATGTATTCTCAACCTTCTGGAATTCATTCCGTACCAATTTAAAGCAGGGAGTTCTTTTAACTCTGATCCTGATTCCGCTTGCTATTTTTGTAGTAATCAGCTGGTTCTTTTCTGATGGTGTAGGACGTACACATATACTCGGTATTATCTACTTTGCCGTATCCATCCTTTGTGCACTCTTATTCTTGATTCTGCTTACTACAATATTTCCTTTATTATCGCGTTTTTATATGACAATCCCAAATCTGTTAAAAGCAGCGATTGCTCTTGGTATCACCAGAATTGGGTTTACTTTAATGCTTATTGTGATCTTTCTCATGTGTGCCAGTGCATTTCTCGTTGCTCCAGTCACCGGATTCGTTCTTCCTGCCTGTTTTGCAATGGCAGCCGAACGAATTCTTGAACCAGGATTCAAAAAGCTGGCAGATGCTTCTCAGCCGAACGAAAGCGAGACCGTCTAATATCTCGCTTTGATTTCTTCTCCGTTTATCAGTTTCTGCAAATTTCCGAGCACAGTATCAAGCTGTGTTTCGGAAAGCCGGAAACCTCTTTCATTTCCATCAAGCACCGCATACGCTTTTCTTGCTGATTCCGAATAATATGTTACCGTATCGGACTTTTTGCTTTCATCCATATATGCAAACTGAATTTCTGCAATCTTGTTCATTCCCGATGTATCTGGAAGATTTTCAAGAATTACTTCATCTGCTTCCACACTGATCAGTCCATAATAGAAATTACGAAAACTATCTACATCCAGTTCTTTCTCGTCATAGAGAACCTTTCCATTATCTGTTCCCATATTCTGGAGCTGAATCTGATAACTACTTCCATCTCCCTGTGTGATCGTCAACGTCTTTAAGCTCGTCACATCCGGTATCAAAATCGTATGGCTGATCACTGTATCAACGGTAAGATTCAGCCAGCTGATATCCTGTGGTCGGCATTTATAAATCACATCAGAACCATTTTCCACGTAAAGATTACCCGCACCATCAATATTCGATACCAAAATACTAATCTTGTTCTTTTCGCTGTCTTTAGTCTGATATTCAATCTCTACCTGCCTGTAAGGCCGATCCAGCCCGACCTGTGCCCGGTCTTCTGCAGTCGGATGAAGTACCGCCACTTCCTGCGCTTTTAATCCAAAGAACATTGGAATAATATCTTCTGATACAGCTGCAGAAGCCGGATAGTTTATCGGAGCTGTCAGCTGGTATGAATCTACCTGATAGCCTGCAAGTTCTTCACTTCCCTGGTGCCTGATCTGAATCTCATCCATACCTTCTCCCTGAATATCAGCCAAAGTAACTCGAAAACTGTCATCACTCTCATCCCGGTCTGGTGTGATCTGTTTTGAAACCAGATCTTTTACACCATACTGAAATGCTTCCACATTACTGTCAGATACGATATAGACCTCTTCTTTCCACAGTACATACCACTGACTGCTATCCTGGCCCGGGACCTCATCTCCAATCATCAGAGATTCTTTTCCACCTTTTCCTGTTACTGTAACTTCTACCGGATCATTTTTCAATCCAAATTCATTCAGGCGCCCTTTTCCATCTGTAACCTTTTTCTCTGCCGTGATCCCTTTTACTGCATTTTGAATCTTCTTTACAGCTGAACTGTCGATTGCAATATTGTCACAGTCCTTAATGATTACTGAATCATCGTTCCAGTCAGCTTCATAACCGCCGAGAGCATTGGAGACTACGACTGACTCTACGTCATCTTCTGTAATTTCATCCAGGATCTGATAATTTCCGCTCTCAACATCGCTCTTCTCTGAATCATCTGATTTCAGCAGGAAAAAACATGCGCCTCCCAGAATCAATATTCCTATACATAAAATGCCGATTGTCAGCCATTGTTTTTTCATCGATGTCTTCTCCTTACCCAAACAACAATTCCAATTGCCAGAACGATTACAGGAAGTACTACCATGAATCCCCAAGTATATATATTTGTCTTCATCTGACTCATTGTATGGTTTTCTACACTTAAATTCTTTGCCGGAATATTTACAGTCTCGCTCTGATCATCCAGCTTCTTAAATACTCCGAGAATATATCTTCCATTTGCAAAAGTATCACTGGTCATTACATCACCTGTAAATGCAAGTGCGGAACCTGATACCAGTATGTTGGATTTGGTTATTTCTTCTCCATACCAGCTATGAGTCGATAAGACCATACCTTTTACATCACCAGTGATCTGGTCTGCCGTGATCTCTGTCTGTCCAAGTTTTACTGTTCCTGAGCCGGAAGTAAAATTCAAAAGTACAGATGTCTCATAGCCATCTTTATTTTCAAATAATGTATCAACTGGGCGGCAGAGTGCCATAATCGTCAAGTCGCTTGATGTCATTCCTTCTGCATAATCCATATTTGCATACTGTGCAACCGGATAATAGAATTTTCCGTAGTACATGCTACTGTTCGATTCAAATGCATACCCTTCTTCCGCTTTCAGTCCCCATTCTCCCAGAAACTCTTCCAGATTCGGAAGACTTCCTGCATTCGGATCAAGGAATACATAAAGATTCCTTCCCTGGTTTCCGTCATTATCAAGCCAGCTGCTAAGTTTTTTCAGGCAATCTTCATTCAGATCCTTTTGCGGTGCAAACAAAATTGCATCAGTTGCAGTTTCATCCAAATCATCGGTCAGTAATGACTGGGAAGTGATCTCATACTGATTATCTTGTAAAAGATTCGTCAAATCCGTAGGTTCGTTTTCTCCAAATCCATTTAATACAACGACTTTCTTTTCAGTTGCATCTGATGTTACAGAAGCAATCGCTCCGGTAACTTTCTGCTCTACTTTCGAAGCAGTGATTTGTGATCCTGAGCTGTCATACTCATACAGATCCTGAAAAGAAATAACTTTCTGTTTTTTTCCAGATTCTACCAGAATATCCCAGGAACTTAAGTCAAGATCTGGATACTTGGAAATATAAGTCGGATTTTCTGTCAGATCCACAAATTCTAATTTTACTTTTTTTGAGTGTTCTTTATACTGCAGTAAGTTCTGATATGCCTGTACCAGATAATAGCTTCCGGCAGACATGGATTTTTCATCCACAAATACTGTGATATCCACTTCATCTTTTAATCTTTTCAAATACTGAATGGACTCATCTGATATTGCATATCTGTCATCTGCTGTTAAATCAATACTCCAGCCATACTTTTCAGTAAGCTGACCAACTACAATATTGGCAACAATGATCAGCACAATTCCCAGTACGGTAATCGTCGTCGCCATTGCACCGTATTTCCATCTTCTGCTCTGTTTCATTGTTCTTCTTCCTTTCTGCCTTATCCTATTTACCGCTCCATCTTCTCTTTTCCAGTACACGTGTTGTCAGGAAAAAGAATACAGCCGCAAAGCTGATAAAGAAGAACAAATCCGAAACCTTAAAGATTCCCAGTGTCAGATTATGGTATCTTGAATAGAATGAAATCGCATATAGTGCCTTCTGTACCGGTTCAAACGGAATCACACCTGCCAGAGAATTTAATGAAATCACCAGCAGCATTGCAGCCAGTCCACCGACAGCTGCGACAATCTGATTCTCTGTCTGTGCTGAAATGTACATACACAACGCAATTCCTGCCAGCCCCATAAGCGCAATACCTACAAAATTTCCAATAATGATCATCCAGCTGATCTTTGCATATGGTGCAAGAAATACCGTATGTAAAAGAGTAATTGCCACTCCTGCAAGATATACTACAAAAGCGGAAAAATATTTTCCTGCAACAATACCACCTGATGTTACTGGTGCTGAAAAAAGAGCCTGCTCTGTCTTCTGCTTTTTATCCTCACTCATCAGACGCATTGTAAGAATTGGCGTTAGAAGTAAGGTAACGGTATATAAAAACGCAAACTCATTACTCAAATCTGCACTTCCTCCCAGAATCAGAATTGCATATTCATACCCTGCAAGCACGTAGACTGCGGCAAGATATACATATCCTATCGGGGAAATAAAATATGAGTTCAATTCTCTTAAAAAAATCGCTGTCATTATTTTTTTCCCCCTTTACTATCTGTTAATTTGAGGAATATATTTTCAAGCGATATCTCTGCTTCTGTAAATTCCAGAAGCAACCATGGGCTTGCCTTGAAATATGCAGAAGTCTGTCTGCGAATATCCGTATGCTCATCTGAATGTAATTCAAAAGCACAGCATCCCGGTTCTGTACAAACAATTGGATATACTGCCTTCACACCCGGAATAGTCTTAAGTCCTTCCTCTACCATTTTCTGTGGTCCCTCGACTTTTACTCGAAGCCTTCTTCCATTCAAATGTCCGGATAAGTTTTCTGCAGTGTCATCCGCAATTACTTTTCCTTTATTGATCACAACAACTCTGTCACACACAGCCTGTACTTCCGACAGAATGTGTGAAGATAAAATGACGGTATGTGTTTTTCCGAAGCTACGAATCAGATTACGAATTTCAATCATCTGTTTCGGATCCAGACCTACCGTAGGTTCATCCAGAATCAGAACTTTAGGATTTCCAATCATAGCCTGTGCAATTCCAATTCTCTGACGATATCCTTTTGACAGATTTTTAATTACTCTGTCGTACACATCTATAATCTGAACTGCCCTACACACTTCTTCTAAATGTTCTTTTTTCGGAAGTTTGCATTTCTTCAAACGATAAATAAAGCTCAGATACGCCTTTACCGTCATGTCCACATAAAGCGGCGGTATCTCCGGCAAGTATCCGAGCTCTTTTTTTGCTCTGAGCGGTTCTTCCAATATCTCATGTCCATCGATTGCTGCTGTCCCATCTGTAGCCGCCAAATTTCCCGTTATAATATTCATTGTTGTGGACTTCCCGGCACCATTCGGTCCGAGAAGTCCAAGAATTTCCCCGTCCTTCACGTCAAAACTGACGTGATCCAGGACGGTTTTATTTCCATATTTTTTTACCAGTTCTCTTACTTCTATCATTCTTAGTTTATCCCTTCATTCCACTCATGGCAATACCACGTACAATGTACTTCTGGCAACAAACAAAAAGGATCATTACCGGAATAAGTGCAAGAATAGATCCCGCCATGATTAAGTCATATCTTGATGTAAATGAATTTCTGAATGAAGATAATCCCATCTGTACCGTAAATTTCGCATCTGAAGCAATATAAATAACTGGTCCCATGAAGTCATTGTATGAGCTCTGGAACTGGAATACTGACAATGTCGCAATAATTGGTTTGCAAAGTGGCATGAAAATCTGTGCCCAGATTCTGAAATGACTACATCCATCCATGATCGCCGCCTCTTCAAGTTCTTTCGGCAAAGTCATAAAGAACTGCCTGGTCAGGAAAATGGAGAACGGTGTACCGAACATAACCGGAACAATCAATGGTACATATGTATCATAGAAGCCAAAGTCTTTAAACATTAAGAATCTTGGAATCAATGTAATTGCAAACGGAACCATCATTGCTGCGATAAAACACATAAAAATTGTATCTCTGAATGGAAATTTCAATCTTGCAAAAGCATATCCTGCAAGTGATGAAAAAATAATATTAAATATTGTTGATGGAACTGCGATCTTCATTGTATTGAGGAACATCTGCCAGAAACTGATACTTCCTCGGGATGCAGCTTCAATAAAGTTTTCTACTTTCCATACTTTTGGGAAAAATGTTGGCGGATACGCAAACAATTCTCTCTGACTTTTGAAAGCAGATACTACCATCCAAAAAAATGGAAGAATAACCAGGATGGCAACTAATATAACGCCTAAATAGGCAAAAAATTTATGTCCTTTTTTCTTTACCATGTCTTTTGCCCTCCTTTAAGCCTCATAATCTACTTTTTTACTCATAACTTTATTCTGAATTAAAGTAATAGCCAAAATAATTACAAACATTACGGCAGCCATAGCACAGGCATATCCCATCTTAGAATATTCAAATGCGTTAGACCAGAGATAATATGATACTGTGTAGGTTGAATATCCCGGTCCACCTTTTGTCATGATGAAGATCTCAGTAAAGATCTGGAATGCATCAATAACTGCTGTAAGCATTACGAAATAAATAGACGGCATAACAAGTGGAATTTTAATATCAATTAACTTTCTCCAAGGTGTGATTCCGTCGATTGCTGCGGCTTCATATAAAGATTCATCAATTCCCTGCAATGCTGAAAGGAAAATTAACATATTATAACCGGCCCATTTCCATACTGACATAATTGCAATTGCGAATAATGAATATTTCGAATCTGTCAGCCAGCCGATTGGATCCATGTGGAACAAATTTTTTAAAATAAAGTTTAAAATACCGTAGTCTGTATTGTAAATCCATACAAACAAAAGCGATACTACTACGATCGGGCATACTACCGGGAGATAATATAATGTTCTGAAAAATCCAGCTCCCTTTAACTTTCTGTCAAGAAGAAGTGCTAAAAGGAAAGAAGTAATCGTTGACATCGGCACATAAATAATAACCCATTTGAAAGTATTTGCAAGCGCCTGTTTAAATACTTCATCATGAATCAGCGTCTTATAGTTTTCTATTCCGATAAACTTCGGTTTCTGAAGCAGGTTCCACTCAAAAAAACTGATAAAAAATGAACGAATGATCGGATAATACATCATGATTATCAGACTCAAAAGCGGAAGCGAAATAAAAATTAAACCAGTCACCGCTTCTTTTTGTTTCAAAGTAAGCCCTTTGCGGGATGATTTCGTATTCTTCATAATCTTCTCCATTCCTGATTACTTTTTTAAAGCCGGTAGTACAGCCGCATTCTGCTCTCTACTGAAGCAGCCCCCTTGCTTTTGTACTCCGGCCTTTTTAGTTATCTTACTTGAATACAGTTGTATTAGCCTGCTCGTCAATAGTCTTAACTGCTTCTTCGATTGTTGTTTTACCTTCGAATGCATCTGACAGACCTGCACTGATGATACTGCTGTACTCAGACCACTGTCCTGTAAGAGAAGCTTCGATCTGAGATTTATTTCCAAGGTATGCTGCTGAATTGATGAAAGCGTCAGCATCCGGTGGAGTACTTACATAAGTATCATTACTCATAAGATCTTTATAAACCGGCAGTGAAAGTCCCTGTTCCATAACAGTAGCAAGTCCTTCATCACTCATCTGATAAGACAGAAGGTTCGCTGCAATATCTTTGTTTTTGCTTGAATCAGCAATACAAACCATACTACAGATAAATGGGCATGTACGAGTTGTTCCCTTCGGCATCTCTACTGCTGTCCATTCAAAATCACATTCTGTACGGAATGATGGAACTACCCAGCGTCCTGACGGATACATGGCAACTTTTCCGATAACAAAGAGACGGTCTTCGCTGTCACCTGTTGAAGATACAGTTCCTGGCGATGGAGCTGATCCATCCTGTACGAGGTCATACATTACACTTAAACCTTCAAGAGATTTTGCATCGGAAAGGTTTGATTTTCCATCTTTAAACCACTCTGCATCGTAGTTACCCATCCAGTTGATCCAGTCTGCACGATAGTTGTTAATGGCTGTACCATACACATCAACACGATCTCCGTTTTTCTGTGTCAGTTTTGCTGCAATATCTTCATAATCTTCCACTGTCCAGTCATTGGTCGGAACATCAACACCTGCTTCTTTGAAAAGATCCAGGTTCAGATACATAACATAGGATGTCCAGTCTTTCGGGAATGCAACCTGTTTGCCATCGATATTACCAAATTCTAAAACTCCATCAATAATATCTTCCGTCAGCTGTGGATATTCCTCAAGAATGTCATTCATATCTGCTAACATTCCAGCTTCATAGTAGCTTTTAACTCCAGCTTCACCTGTCCAGAACAGATCCGGAAGATTTCCTGCTGCTGCCAGTGTCTGAAGTTTTGTTGAATAATCAGAAGGAACATACATCTGTTCAACTTCTACATTCGGTGCATATGCCTGATAGTTTTTGAATACATTGGCATACATTTCACGCTCATAATCATCACCTGAATGCATGTAAGTAACTTTACCACTTAAGTCAGCTGCTTTTTTAGCTCCCTCCCAGTTGGTATCTTCAGCAGAAGCTGTAGGTTTCTTGTCTGCACTCTTTGTGTCATCACTCTTGCCAGATCCTCCACATCCTGCAAGTGTTGATGCAGCCAATGCCGCTGTAGTAAGCAGCACAACAGTACCTCTTAATTTCTTTTTCATAAGTCTGTCTCCTTTCTTGTTGTCACCGGTACTTGCCGGCTTTATCATTATTATGTGTCTATATCCAGGCTGGTACCTGCCTGCTTTCGCGACACTAATAACCTTTCTCATTCCTAAAAAATGTCTGGTCGATTTTTGCTCCTTTTCGTATGAAAATCGGAATAGACTCAAGTGGTGCTAAAACTTGGATCCATTGTCCGCCTTCATAAATCTGTCTACTTCGTGAATCTATCCATTCAGTTCCTTTTGGAAGATATACTTTCCTCTCTCTCCGGTTTAATTCATATACCGGGCAGACCATAAGATCCGGTCCAAACATATACTGATCGAAAATTTCATAATTCGCTTCGTCTGGATAATCATAAAACAATGGTCTCATGATCGGTGTTCCATCTTCTGAAGCCTTCTTCAGATTCTGGTAAATATATGGTCTCAAGCTTTCACGGATATCTACATACTTCTTAAGTATCTCATATGCTTCTTCTCCATAGCTCCAAATCTCATTTGGTCCTCCTGAGTAACAGAAACTGTCCATACTCATTGGGGATACAACTGGTCTGTCTGGTTTAAACCGGAACCCATGCATTCTGAATACCGGGCAAAATGCTCCAAACTGAAACCAGCGGATCAGGCATTCTCTATACTCTTCTGAATTTGGATCTCCTCCATGAAATCCGCCGATATCGGTTGTCCACCATGGGATTCCACTAATCGCCACATGAAGCCCTGTCTTGATCTGTCTTCTCAAACTGTCAAAATCAGAACAAATATCCCCAGACCATAATACCGTTCCGAATCTCTGGCTTCCAAGGAATGCACACCGAATCAGATTCACGATTTCATCCTGTCCTTCTTCCTTCTGTCCATCATAGAACGTCTTTGCATAATAAAAAGGATATAAACTACTGACTTCCATTCCGTTGCCAATCCAATAATGGAGATTATCATAATCATACGGTGTGATTTCCGGTTCTGCCTCATCCAGCCAAAAATTTCGGATTCCAAGATTATAATAATTCTCTTTTGCCTTGTTCCAAACAAACTTTCTTGCTTCCGGATTTGTCGGATCGTAGTAGGTCTCCGGTCCCCTGCAATACATTAAAGTTCCAGGTCCTCTTTCTGAGCGAATCAGCATGTTCTGATCTCTCATCTCAATAAAATTCTCACTTCTTGGATCAACTGTCGGCCAGATAGAAACCAATAGGCGAATTCCCATCTCATTCAGTTCTTTCACCATCTTTTCTGGTTCCGGCCAGTATTTTTTATCAAATTTCCATTCTCCCTGTTGTGGCCAATGAAAATAGTCACATACAATAATAGAAGGGGTAATTCCTCTTCTCTTGTATTCACGGGCAACTTCCATCAACTCATTCTGTGTCTCATAGCGAAGCTTGGACTGCCAAAGTCCTGTCGCCCACTCCGGAAATTCTGGTGCATACCCCGTCACTTCACAGTAACGATGTTCAATCTCTCCCGGTGTATCTCCTGCAATTACAAGATAATCCATCTGTCTTGCTGACTCGGCCACCCATCTGGTCCCCGATGTTCCAAACTCAACTCGTCCAATTGCCGGATTATTCCAAATAAATCCATATCCTCTCGAAGACATCACAAATGGAATTGTGCTTTTCGTATTCTGCTGACACAAATCCAACGTGGCACCTTTCAGATCAAATAAATCATGTGCTTCCTGTCCCAGTCCGTAAAAATGTTCCCCTGCATACTGGCGTAAATGCAATTCGATATGACTGGATCCTCCAACATGTCCTCTTAAAACTCTGGCATCTATATCCCTCTCATTTCTCCAGAGTTCTTCAAATAATACTTCACCCGCCTGATTCTTAAAAGCAATCTTTCCATCGCTACTGACAATAGCACGGATTCCCCCATTCTCCAGTACAATATTGTCCCCTTCTTCACTTACACTTGCCCGATCTTCTTTTGGCGGTAATAAAGTCCAATTAAGATCTTCGATTTCTCCTTTTGAAGCTCTTACCCGAATAATATGCTCTCCATATGCTTCAATCTGAACCTTTTCTCCTTCTCGGAAAATAAAAATCTTGTTCTGTGCAGTCCTGACCATCTTTTCCTCCCGCTTTCATTCCTCTACTCTAGCTATTCCATAAGGTGACTTCCAAATTACAATGTATACAACTCCGTAATTTGTATACCAGGTACATGTACGAACCATCTATAGACTATATTCTACATATTTCGACATGCTTTGTCAAGAAACTTGCACATCTATTGTGAAATATGATTAAATTTATTGTGTGTTATGTACAACTTATCGTTTGTTAACCGTACAACTTCTTTTGATTTTATCACACAACTTTACTTTTTTAAGCGTACAACATGTGCATATTTTCCATTAACTATTTAGCACTTTATTTATACAAGTGCTGCCAGCCACACACTCGCTGCAAGCCCTGCAAATGTTGCAATAAGTGCTCCAGCAAGAGTATACCTGGTTTTTTTCACCTTTGCTGACATAAAATACACCGACATCGTATAGAAAATCGTTTCCGTACACGCCATCGAAATTGAAGCGATCATTCCGTTTCTCGAATCCGTTCCAAATTCCTTATAGATATCAAGCAATAATCCCGTTGCGGCTGAGGACGAAAACATTTTCACAATCGTAAGCGGAACCAGTGCCCCTGGAAATCCAATCTGCTCCGTCACATTTCCAATTATTTCCGATATAAATTCCAGAAAACCTGATGCACGCAAAATCCCCACTGCCGCCATCAATCCGATCAACGTCGGCATCAGCCGCACAACCGTCCAAAATCCACGCTTTGCTCCCTGAATAAAAGTATCATATACATTCACTCCTGCCAAAATTCCATATATAAGAATGGACAAAATCATAAAAGGGACTATAAAGTCAGATATGTATAAAAAAAGGCGCATAAAAACAGCTCCTGGCGAACCACTTTACTAAAAAGTATATTCGCCGGAGCTGTTATTCATTCCGTTTGCTTTATAAAGAAAACTTTTCTATTCCTCATCCGCATACTTCGCAAACCGCTTCTCATTCTGATGGATCACATAATAATACATCACGATCAGCAACGCACTTGCCAGGATCCATGCTGCCGGACTTGCCATGCATACCCCAAAGTAACTCTTCTGCCCTGCCGCGATCATGGCAACAACGCCCCTGCCAACCAGCTCAGCCACACCAGCCATCATCGGAAGCAGTCCATATCCCATTCCCTGGATTCCATTCCGGTAAACATTTACAACGGTAAGCGGAATAAAGAAAGTACCGACGCATTTCAGGTAAATATCCACGGAATTCATAATTTCTGTCAGATCCCCAGACAGGAACAGATACGTCATATATTTTCCAACTGTCATAATGATCGCCGCAACTACGACTGAATAGATACTTCCCATGATCGTAATTGACTTAAATCCCTGACGGATCCTTTTGATCTTACCTGCTCCAATATTCTGTGCGCAATAGGTTGCCATCGTGGTTCCCATCGCAACATATGCCTGCGTCACGATCTGCTCGATCTTATTCGCTGCGGTAAATGCCGCTACCTGTGTGGAGCCAAGCAGATTCAAGGCGGTCTGTACCATCATGGTTCCGATCGCTGTGATCGAATATTGAAGCGCCATCGGGATTCCGACTGCAAGCTGGATCTTCAGCAGATGTCCGCTCGGACGCCAGTCCTCCTTATGTAAATGCAGCACCGGGACCGCCTTCACAATATATATCAGACACAGGATTCCTGAAATCCCCTGTGAAATCACGGTCGCCCATGCCGCACCGGCTGCGCCCATGTGAAATGCAATGATAAATACCATATCCAACACAATGTTGAGCAGCGCCGCAAGAATCAGGAAATACAGCGGAACCTTGCTGTTACCAAGTGCCCGCAAGACACTGGATAAAAAGTTATACAGCATCTGCGCCGCAATTCCGCCACAGATTACCATAATATACGCATAGGCATCCTTGAAAATATCATCCGGTGTCTGCATAATCCCAAGAAGCGGTTTCATTGCCATCATTCCGAACACAGTCATAATAAGAGACATAATAATCGCCAGAATCGCGGCATTTCCTACAGTCTTGCGCATTGCTTTCATATCACCCGCGCCAAATTTCTGTGCCGTAAGTACAGTAAATCCTGCCGTCATTCCCAGAATAAATCCATTGATCAGAAACATGATCGTTCCCGTACTTCCAACAGCCGCAAGTGCTTTGGTTCCCACGAACTTTCCTACGATAATCGTATCCGCCATACTGTAGAACTGCTGAAATACATTTCCAATGAAGATCGGCAGTGTGAAATTAAAAATAATTTTTCCCGGATTCCCGGTCGTCAAATCTTTTTGTAATGTTTTCATATATTCCCTCTGTTTATCTCATTAACATTTTACCTCTCGTCATTATAGAAAAATGTATCTTAAATTGCAATTGTCGTTTTCACGAAATTTCCCCTGTTTCACAAAGTATTTCCCGTTTATTTGACGGAATCTTTGACACCCCAGGTTCTATCCTCTATAATAGTTTATATAGAAAAATTTTATCATTTTCAGGAGGCATTGATATGAAACCACTGCCCTTTATCATGCAATATGTCAGGCGATACAAATATCGCTATATTGCTGGAATCCTTACTCTTTTTGCTGTAGATGCGGCAAGTGTATTTATTCCAAAACTTACCGGTATCATTACCGACGGTCTTACCGCGCGCAGCATCACCTGGAGTTCCATTCGTACCTGTCTTCTTGGAATCTTTCTGATTGGTCTTCTGCTTGCAGTCGGCCGTTTTTTGTGGCGTTATTTTCTTTTTGGAACCGCACGTATTATCGAGCGTGAACTGCGTAATGAAATGTTTTCCCATCTGGAAACTATGGATGTGGAATACTACAACAGCCACAAAACAGGTGATCTGATGACCCGGTTTACCAGTGACTTAAATGCGGTACGCATGGCACTTGGCCCTGCTGTCATCTGCATCTTTGATTCCGTAGTCATGACGCTCCTGGTCGTCTGCCAGATGATGTATTATGTCAATATAAAACTGACCCTTCTGGCACTGATCCCGATGGTCATTATCTGCCTCGGCTATATGCATTACGGAAAGGTACTGGATGACCTCTACACCGAACGTCAGGACAGTGTTTCCAATCTTGCCGACTTTGTACAGGAAAGCTTCTCCGGGATCCGTGTGATCAAGGCCTTTGTCCGCAAGCAGGCAGAAATCCTTTCTTTTTCCAAAAAGAACCAGGATACCATGGATAAAAGTATGCGCATCGCAAAGCTGGAAGCCATCCTGATCCCGCTTCTGGATGTGATCATCGGATTTTCCAGTCTTGCCTCACTCCTTTATGGGGGGTACCTTGCCCTGATCGGACAGATTACGCTCGGACGCTTCGTAGCTTTCAATCAGTATGTCAATATGCTGGTATGGCCGATGCTCGCCTGTTCGGAAGCTGCTGTCATGTTTTCCCAGGGAACTGCATCCATCCGCCGTGTACAGGAAATTCTGGAAGCGCAGACAAATGTAAAAGATACTGCTTCTGTCACGACTTTAGACACCCTGCACGGGGATATCCGTTTTGATCACCTGACCTTTGCACACCTTGGCAATACTTCTCCGGTACTGCATGATATCAATCTGGACATCCCATCCGGGACAACCCTTGCCATCATCGGGCGCACCGGCAACGGAAAGTCCACTCTGGTCAATCTTCTGCTCCGGCTTTACAACACCGAGCCAGGCATGATTTATCTGGATGACCATGATATCAACACAATTCCGCTGAAAACTCTGCGTGAAAATATTGCTTATGTACCACAGGATAATTTTCTTTTTTCCGATACTCTGAAAGCAAATATTGCATTCGGCACAAAGTCACAGGATATGAGCCGTATTATCGCCGCAGCAAAATCAGCCTGCATTCACGATAATATTGCAAATTTTCCGGACAACTATGATACGATCGTCGGCGAACGTGGCGTTACGCTTTCCGGCGGTCAGAAACAGCGCAGCTCCATCGCCCGCGCCCTGATGAAAAATGCGCCGATCCTGATCCTTGATGACTCCCTTTCCGCTGTCGACACCGATACGGAAGAACATATCCTGCATAATCTCAGGGACGATCGTAAAGGGAAAACAACAATCCTGATCGCACACCGCATTTCCACAGTACAGCATGCCGATCTGATCATGGTACTTGAAAATGGGGAAATGAAAGAGCTTGGAACACACACCGAACTGATTCAGAAAAATGGCATTTATAAAGATATGTTTGAAAAGCAACAGTTGGAAGCTTCCATTGGAGAACAGGAGGTAGCCCTAAGATGAAACGACTTTTAAGTTATCTAAAACCGCATAAATGGGTAATGACACTGGCAACTGTCCTGGTTCTCTTCATCATTGCTGTGGAACTTTACCGCCCGATCATCGTCGGAAATGCAATCGACCAGTACATCAATGGTTATTATCATCCGTATGCAGAAGCCGACGTTTCCGCTCCGGACGCTGTAAACTGGAACGGCCTTGTACTGTCGCGCGACCAGGCGGTATCCGCGGCGGATTCTGCTTCCTTTTATCAGATTTTTCTCTGGAAGGATCACTATTACATGGCAGAAAATCTCACCCGATCTGAATGTACCGCACTGCAAAATGCCGATACATCTGTTTTAAAAAATTATGTCAGAGAAGGTGCGCAGAAGCTTACTTCCAATGATCTGAAGGTTTTAAGACAAAATGATTTTAAGGGGATCTTAAAAGCCGGAATCCTGTTTCTTCTGCTGCTTTTTAGCGGATTTTTCCTGAACCTTGCCGACACCTGGCTTTTGCAAAAGATGGGCCAGCAGATCGTGTACAAACTGCGTGAAGAAACATTTACACATATACACAGCCTGTCACTTTCTTTTTTCAATACAACACCGGTTGGCAAGCTCGTAACCCGTGTATCTAACGATACTGAAGCAGTCAACGAACTGTTTTCCACCATTCTTGTGAAACTTTTTAAAAACGTTGTAAAGATTATTGGTTACGCTGCTGTCATGCTCTCAATTAATGTGAAAATGGCAGGTATATCCTTCCTGCTTTTACCTCTGGTTGCAATCCTGACTTTTGTTTTCCGGCATCTCTCCAGAAAAGCTTACCAGATCACAAGAAATAAAATCACAGAGCTGAACACCTTCCTGTCCGAACATATTTCCGGTATGAAGCTGATCCAGATCTTTGCACGTGAAAAAGAGAAATACAGTGAATTTGAAGGCAAATCTATGGAACTGTACCGTGCCAATTTCCGCGAGATCATGACTTTTGCGATCTTCCGGCCTTCAATCTATCTGGTTTCGATCATTGCCATGATCCTTGTCATCCGTACCGGAAGCCTTTCTGTGTTAAATGGAAGTCTTTCTCTCGGAACCCTGTTCGTGTTTATCACCTACATCAGCTCCTTTTTCGAGCCAATCCAGGAGCTTTCCGAACAGCTTGGAACCCTGCAGTCTTCCATTGCTTCCGCAGAAAAGATTTTCAGTGTTCTTGATGTAAAACCAGAGATCGTATCTCCGGCCGATCCGACTCCGGTCAATATTCTTGGTGAAATTGAATTCCGCCATGTCTGGTTTGCCTACGAAGAGGAAAATTATATTTTAAAAGATGTAAGTTTTGTAATCCATCCGGGTGAAAAAGCTGCTTTTGTCGGCGCTACCGGAGCAGGAAAATCTACAATTTTAAATCTGATCGGAAGATATTTTGATATTCAGAAGGGACAGATCCTGATTGATGGGATTGATATTCATGAAATTGATCTGGATGTGCTCCGCGGTGCGATTGGTCAGGTTCAGCAGGATGTCTTCATCTTCACCGGAGACATCAAAAGTAATATCTCGCTGAATAATGAAGCAATCTCACCGGACGATGTCAGACGGGCTGCCGAAATTGTAAATGCAGATCCATTTATTCAGAAACTGCCGCACGGATATGATGAGCCGGTCACAGAGCGCGGAAGTACTCTATCTGCCGGGCAGCGCCAGCTTTTGTCCTTCGCACGGACACTTGCTTATGATCCGAAGATCCTTGTTCTCGATGAAGCAACTGCCAACATCGATACAGAAACCGAGACACTGATCACACAGGCACTTGCGCGGCTGATGGATGGAAGAACTACGATCATGGTCGCACACCGACTTTCTACGATTCAGCATGCGGATAAAATTATTGTGATGCATCACGGGGAAATAAAAGAATCCGGAACCCATCAGGAGCTGCTGGCGAAGGATGGGTTGTATAAGAAATTGTATGAATTGCAATTGATGGATTAGACAATTCTGTCATTTTATTTTATATTGATTTTCTTCTTTATGTTTGTTACCATAAGTTCAAGGTGCTATTTCACACTGACGTGAATGGCGGTTCGCTTTGTGCGGAGGGTTCATAGCTCCGATTACATAGATCATCTCTTAATTGAGAAATCTTGGAAAGGAGAACTAGCTTATGCTGACCATTACTGACCTTATTGCAGTGATTTCACTGTGTGCGACTTTTTACAGTCTTGGGTATGTGCGTGGAAAGCATGATTCCAAGACGCAAAAATAACCGCCCATCGTCCTGAGAAAACATGAGCGGTTATTTTTAATAACCAAATAATATCAGGCGAACCGTCATCGGTAGCACCTTTTCTATTTATTATACTAGCATCTTTACACTTTTATGTCAATTTTCTTTACAAGATTTCTTTTGCCCTATGGCATGCAACGGAATGTCCTTTGGAAATCTCCTGGAGTTTCGGGACACCGTTTTTACAGGCTTCTGTCGCATATGGACAACGAGTCACAAAACGACAGCCCTCCGGGATATTCATCGGACTTGGCAGCTCGCCTTTGAGCTGGATTCTTTTATGTTCTCTTGCTTTTAACGGATCCACGATCGGAATTGCAGAAAGCAGTGCCTTTGTGTACGGATGCATCGGATTGGTATAAAGTTCATTGCTCTCTGCCACCTCAACCAATGTTCCAAGATACATAACTCCGATTCGGGTACTGATGTAGCGTACCATTGAAAGGTCATGTGCTGCAAAAAGATACGTCAGACCAAATTCGTTCTGCAGATCTTCCAACATATTGACAACCTGTGCCTGGATCGATACGTCCAGGGCTGCGATCGGCTCATCACATACGATGAATTCCGGATTAACTGAAAGTGCTCTTGCGATTCCGATTCTCTGTCTTTGTCCACCGGAAAATTCATACGGGAATTTATCCATATCTGCTTTTGACATTCCAACTTTATTTAACAGATACTCAGTTCTTTCTTCCGCTTCTGCTGCACTCATCCCTGCTTTTTTCAGCGGCTCATTGATAATTTCGCGAACATTCCAGAATGGATTCAGAGCTGAATACGGATCCTGGAAAATGATCTGTACTTCGTCTTTCATCCACTGCAGATTCTTTGCTTTTTCATTTGTGATATCTTTTCCTTTATAGGTTACTTTTCCATCTGTGATATCATACATACGGATCAGGGTACGTTCCAGTGTTGATTTTCCACAGCCTGATTCTCCAACCAGACCAAAAGTTTCGCCTTTATTGATCTCAAGACTTACACCGTCTACCGCTTTTACATACTGCTTACCGCCCATAAATTTATGAACCGGGAAATACTTCTTCAAATCCGTTGCAGATATTAATATTTCTTTATTCATCTATCTCCCCACCTTACTCATTTAAAAAGCACATTGCTCTGTGTGTTTCTGTAAATTCGGTATACTCTGGTTTCTCATTTTTACATCTCTCAGTTGCATACTCACAGCGTTCTGCAAACGGACATCCTTTCGGAGGATCAATCAGTGACGGCGGAAGTCCCGGAATAGACTGTAAGCGCTCGCCTTCTTTCAGATCCAGTGAAGGAATTGCTTTCAGAAGTGCCTTTGTATATGGATGCTTTGGTTCATAAAATACTTCTTCAACCGTACCGCTTTCCATCACCAGGCCACCATACATAATGATAACCTTACTACAGACAGTTGCTACAACACCCATATCATGTGTGATCAGCATGATCGAAGTATGGAATTCATCCTTCAGTTCATGTAAAAGATCCAGGATCTGCGCCTGAATCGTAACATCAAGTGCTGTCGTCGGTTCGTCTGCGATCAGCAGCTCCGGTTCACAGGCAAGTGCCATCGCGATCAGAACTCTCTGGCGCATACCGCCTGAAAATTCATGTGGATACTGTCCAAGTCTGACTTCCGGATTCGGGATACCTACTTTCTTCAGCATTTCTAATGCTTTTTCTTTCGCTTCATTCTTAGAACATTTTTTCTGCCGGATAATAACTTCCTCGATCTGGCTTCCGATTTTCTTCAGTGGATTCAGTGCGGTCATCGGATCCTGGAAAATCATGGTCATCTCTTTTCCACGAACCTTTCTGCATTCTTCATCCGACAGATCTTTTAATTCTCTTTCATTTAAAAGGATAGACTCAGCAGTTCTCTCTGCATTGTCCGGCAGAATCCCCATAACTGCTTTCATGGTTACAGATTTTCCACTTCCGGATTCTCCAACCAGACCTACGATTTCACCCTGATCCACGCTGAAGCTGACTCCTCTTACAGCCTTTACTTCCTGTCCATGACTTTTAAAAGAAACATTCATATTTTTTACATTTAATACATTCTTCTTACTCATCTTTATCACCTGCTGTAATTCTCGGTTCTACAAACACACGAAGTACATCCCCTAATTTATTGAAAGAATACACGGTCAGAATGATCAGAATGCCCGGCAGAACTGCCATATAAGGTGCCTTCTGAAGATACTGCTGTGAGCTCTGGAGCAGACTTCCCCAGCTGGACATCGGTGCCGCAACACCAAGTCCCAGGAAGCTAAGTGAACTTTCTACCATGATCGCACTTGCGATCTGTGCTGTTGCTGCTGTGATGATCGTTGGAAATACGGTCGGAAATACGTGTGACATGATAACCTTTCCTGAAGGAATTCCGATAAAATCTGCATACTGCACATACTCCCTCTCTTTTGCAGAAAGCACTTCCGAACGCACCAGTCTGGCAATTTCCATCCAACTGAACAGACCAATTACAATAATAATAGATGCAAGACCTTTCTTAAATAACAGTCCGACAACGGTTACCATAATGATCCATGGAATAGAACTGAACACATCAACAATACGCATCAGAATATTATCCACAATTCCACCAAAATAGCCAGCTACCATACCAACGGTTACACCAATTATAATCGAAGTCAGCATCGCCAGTACCCCAACAACCAGCGATACACGTCCACCGTATAATACACGGATAAAATAATCCCGTCCCAGCTCATCTGTTCCAAACCAGTGTGCAGATGACGGTGACTGCAGTTTATGCGCTACGTCAAGAGCATCCGGATCTACACTGCTGAATACAACAAAAATACTGACTAAAATAATTGCAATCAAATATATCGCCGCAAAAATAGCCAGTTTATTATGTTTAAACTCATATTTTACATTCTCAAGTCTTCTGTTCTTCTTTTTCATCTTTACACCCCTCTATTTCATTGACTTAATTCGAGGATCTGTCACACAATATAAAATATCCGATAACAGATTTCCGAGAATAACAAGGGTTCCTGAAAGCACAAGAATACTCATAACGATCGGATAATCCATTGCCTGTACTGCACTTACAAAGTAAGGTCCGATACCCGGCCATGAGAAGATCGTCTCTGTAATAACCGCTCCGGTTACAAGCATCGGAAGCGCCATACCAAGTTTGGTAATCAGCGGAAGAAGGACATTCTTGCTGACATGCCTGAACAAAATCTCTGCTTTGCTTGCGCCAAATGACTTCTGCACAATTACATAATCTTCTTTCAGCTGCCCAATTGTAGAGCCACGCACATATCTGGTCAGATCTGGGATAAATCCAACAGTAAGAACTACATACGGCATAATAAAATGCTGCAGAAAATCCAGAATAGAATCTTCTTTTCCAATCGTATGCATTCCCATCAGAGGGAACAGCTCTAGCTTATAACCAAAGAAAAACATGATGATCATCGCAAACCAGAAAGTCGGTGTCGCAATTCCGATGGAACAGATTCCATCGATCAGCTTATCCTGCCACTGATTCTTATGACTTCCGGCAACCAGCCCTAATACGATTGCCAGTAAAAATGCTGTCAGATATGACGGCAACACCAGTTTGATCGTAGACGGGATTCTGCTCTTAAGATCATAAGAAATGCTTGTTCTGGATCTCAGTGAATAACCAAATTCACCCCGGCAGATATTCCCAAGCCATCTTCCATACTGAACAATTACAGGATCATTTAGTCCATACGCTTCTCGCTTTGCCTCTATCTCCTGTTTTGTCATATCCGGTGTCGTAATTGAATCAATTGCATCATACGGCGCAAGATTGATCAGCATAAAGCAGATAAATGTAATGATAAGCAGTAATGGAATTGCCTGTAAAATACGTTTTACAATATATTTCATTCCTCTTCCTCCAAATGTAGTTTCTGCTGAAAAAGGGAGGAGGCTTATTAACCCTCCTCCCCGTCATCCATTATTTTAAAGTTAATTTTGATACATCTCCGAATGTATAAATCGGTACGAACTGTGCATCATCAAGTCCTCCAACACGGGCAGTTGTAACAACTGTCTTCATGCTTGTACCCATTGGATACTGAAGTGCTTCTTCTGATACCAGAACCTGAAGTTCGCTATACAGCTCTTTTCTCTTAGAATCATCAAGAGTTGTAGCTGCTTCACTGAATTTCGCATCAATGTCTGCATTGTGGAAGTTCATCATATTATCTTTTGTTGAATCAAACAGCGGTGCAAATGTATCCGGGTCGATACCCATTACGTATGCTCCAAGGAACATATCATAATCTGTACATTCCAGATCATAAGCTGCACTCATGTATGCGGCCTGGTTCACACCACATAACTCAACATCAATACCAACTGCTTTTAATTCAGCCTGGATTGTAAGTGCTTCATTTTTCTGTTCTGTACTTTCTTCGACATAGCAGAGTTTTAAGGATTTTGCACCGTCTGCAGTAAGCTTCTTAGCTTTATCTACATCCTGATCCCACTTTTCAACTCCGTCTTCTGTGTAATAGCTGCTTGAGTACGGAAGGAATGTATATCCTAATTTGTAATAATCTTCACTTGTAAATGCTGCAGTCATGATTTCATCACGATTAAGAGCTCTGAAGATTCCTTCACGATAATCTTTGTCTTTCATACTCGGTGCAACAGAGTTCAGTCTCAGATAAGAAACACGACCTTCACTGTATTTTGAAACGGTAAAGTTGTCATCACCTTCAAATGTGTCTACCTGATCAACAGTTACGCTCAGTGCATCTACTTCCTGTTTCTGAAGTGCAAGACTTGCTGTATCAGAATTTTCAATAATTCTGTATACGATTGTATCAATATTTGCTTCTCCGTTTGCGTAGTTCGGATTCTTCACAAATTTAAGATGTTCACCTGTCTTATATTCTTCAAGCATGTATGGACCAGATCCAACAACTTGATCTTCAAGCATATTTACGTCAAAGCTTCCTTTTCCTTCAAAGATATGCTTTGGAAGAATAAATGTCTCTGCAGACAGAAGTTCTACTACAGATGCACTTGGTTCTGCAAGTGTAAATGTTACTGTAGTATCATCTACTTTCTCAACTTTAATCGGTTCCCCACCCACATAAAGATTTTGCTTCATATCGTTAATAGAATTAAAAGTAAATACAATATCATCTGCTGTTAACGGTTCTCCATCGCTCCACTTTAATCCTTCTTTTAACTTCATCGTATAAACTTTACCATCTTCTGACGCATCCATGCTTTCTGCAAGAATCCAGTCCATTGTTCCATCCTGGTAAATATAGTACGCAGGTGAATAAACCATATGACATGTCATAAGTCCCCATCTGTCATCTGCAGTAATCGGATTCAGTGTATTACCTGTGTCCCCACCGATTGCAAATGTAAATGTATCACTTGCTGCTTTTGTTGATTCTGTTGCGCTCTTGTCAGCTTTTTTGCTGTCTGACTTTGATCCGCCGCATCCGGCAAGCATAGAAACTGCCATAGCTGCACAAAGTAAAGCGCTGATTACTTTCTTCTTCATTGTAAACCTCCTAATAATATACCATTGTCGACAATCTATATTCTACATTGTCGCTGCGTTTTTCATTGTACTACTACTCTATTTATAAGTCCAATTGATAATTTCTATCCTGCATTACTAATAGGCATTCTCTATAATTTTATAGTATTTTAGAATCTGCTCTGTTTTTTAATAGTACATTTAAACAAGACGTGCAAAAAAACGAGGCTCTACATCAATCGTAAAACCTCGTTCCTGTTTTCTACTATTATTTCATTTTCAAATATTCTCTACGACAACATCATCCGGTCATTCGCAAACTCGCCGCCACTGACTTCTTCAAACTTCGCCAGCAGATCTGCAACCTTCAGATTCTTCTTCTCTTCTCCTGATACATCGTAGATAATTTTTCCTTCATGCATCATGATCAGGCGGTTGCCGTGCGCGATGGCATCCTTCATATTATGTGTTACCATCATTGCAGTAAGCTGGTGCTCCTGAATGATCTTATCAGAGATGGCAAGTACCTTCGCCGCAGTTTTCGGGTCAAGTGCTGCAGTATGCTCGTCCAGAAGTAAGAGCTTTGGCTTCTTAAGAGACGCCATCAAAAGAGTGATCGCCTGACGCTGTCCACCAGAAAGAAGTCCGACTTTACTGCTCAGACGGTCTTCCAGTCCAAGATCAAGTTCTTTCAGGGCTTCTTTATAGCGTTCCCTCTCTTTTTTCGTAATCCCCCATCCAAGACCTCTGCGCTCACCTCGTCTGGCTGCGATCGCCATATTTTCTTCAATCGACATGGTTGCCGCCGTTCCAGTCATCGGATCCTGGAAAACTCTTCCCAGATAAAGTGCTCTTTTATGCTCTGAAAGCTTTGTAATATCCACTCCGTCAACAATGATCTTTCCTTCGTCTACGGGCCAGACTCCTGCGATCGCATTCAGTGTGGTAGATTTTCCTGCACCATTTCCACCGATGATAGTCACGAAATCACCTGGATTGAGGTTCAGATTCACTCCGTTAAGTGCGACCTTTTCGTTGATCGTTCCCGGATTAAAGGTTTTATGAATATTCTGGATTTCCAACATATATCCCATTATGCAGTCCTCCGTTTCTTTGTAAAATATTTACCCTTCATGTACGGAACTGCAAGGAAGCATGCAACCACTACCGCTGAGAACAGTTTCATATAATCAGAAGGCATCTTCAGCCACAATACCAGTGCGATTACAATATAGTAAATAATCGCTCCGATAAAAATTGCTCCAAGTGTAAATGCAAAGGCTGCTTTTCTGCCTGCACAGAATTTTCCAAAAATAACTTCGCTGATGATAACAGCTGCAAGTCCGATTACAATGGCACCACGTCCCATATTGACATCGGCAGCTCCCTGGTACTGTGCGTAAATTCCACCGGAAAGTCCCACAAGTCCGTTAGAGATCATAAGCGCCAGAACCTTTGTAAAGCCTGTATTAATTCCCTGTGCACTTGCCATCTGCGGGTTACATCCGGTTGCACGGATCGATGCGCCAAGCTCAGTTCCAAAGAACCAGTAAATAATTGCGATCAGGATAAGTGCTGCCACGATCAGCTTTACAAAAAACAGTTCACTTCCTTCGCCGGTCACATAACGAAGCGATGCAACCAATTTATACTGCATAACATTGACTGCCTGATTGGATTTTCCCATGATTCCGAGATTCACCGAGTAAAGTCCGATCTGCGTCAGAATACTGGCCAGAATGCCCGGAATTCCAAAAAACGTATGTAAAATACCTGTCACAAATCCGGCTGCCATACCTGCCAGAAATGCGAAAAGAAGTGCCAGTGCCGGATTCATACCGCCGCGGATCAGCATAACTGCAACCGCTCCACCTGTAGCCAACGATCCGTCAACCGTCAGATCCGCAAAATCCAGAATACGGAAGGTGATATAAACGCCAAGCGCCATAATTCCCCAGATGATCCCCTGCGCTACATTTCCCGGAAGGGCGCGCACAAGAGCCATCGGATCTAAAGCTGCTAAATACATGATTTCTGCCTCTTTCTAATACTTATTATTCCTCAATTGCTTCGTAATCGTCCGGAACAGTGATTCCAAGTTCGTCACAGATTGTCTTGTTATACATCTTTGTAACTTTTGGTGCACTTTCGATTTCCATGGTTGAAATGTCTTTTCCTTCTACGAGGATTTCATAAGCCATTTCACCAGCTCTGTATCCGATATCGTAGTAGCTGATAGAAAGAGTAGCGATACCACAGCCTGAGCAGATTCCCTGTTCTCCTGCGATTACCGGAATCTTTGCCGGAAGGCAGATGTTGTTGATTATTTCTGTATTTGCTGCCATTGTGTTGTCTGTCGGAATATAGATTGCATCACAGTCATCTACTGCGCTTGTTACTACAGACTGGATTTCATTAGAGTCTGCTGCTGTGTATTCTTTGTATTTGATTCCATCTTTGTCGAGTGCTTCTTCGAACTTCTTAGCCTGATATGCTGAGTTCGGTTCTGCTGAACAGTAGAGGATTCCTACTGTCTTTGCGTCCGGAACAAGCTCTTTTAACATTGCTTCCTGTTCGTCGATCGGTGCAAGGTCACATGTACCTGAAATGTTCATTCCTGTTGCGCCTGTCCAGTCTGAAATATCCAGTGCTGTCGCGTAATCTGTAACAGAAGTTCCGAGGATCGGAATTGTGCTTGTTGCAGCTGCTGCACACTGAAGAGCAGTTGTTGCATTTGCAAGAATCAGATCATCATTGTCTGCTACGAAGTTATTCACGATTGTTGCACAGTTTGCCTGCTCGCCCTGTCCGTTCTGAAGATCAAATTTGACATTGTCTTTTCCGAATTTTTCTTCACACGCTTCTTCAAATCCTTTGGTAGCCTCATCAAGAGCTGCATGCTCAAGCTGCTGGCAGATACCGATCTTGTATACCTTGTCTGATGATGATTCTTTTGAAGAAGCTCCTTTGTCTGACGAACTTGAGCTTCCGCCACAGGCAGCCAGTGCCAGTGTCATTGCTGCAGTAAGTGATACAGCTAAAATTTTTCTTGCTTTCATAATAACATACCTCCATCTATGTTCTTTTCGAACAAACTTTTTCCGTTTTGGCTTTGCAGCTTTAAACTTTAGCGGTTTAAACTTCAATGGTTTAAAGCTTTGCCGTGATATTGATTATAGCGTTTTTTTGTACTTTAGTCAAGGTATGTTACAAAAAGCTACAGAAATTCTAGCTTTTCCGGTCCATTATCCTGCAAAACAAAATTGCCGCCCCGGTACTGACCGCCGTTGCCACAATCCCTGGTCCCACAACCGCTGTCGGATTCACGCTTCCATACTGGCTCCGGTAGGCGATCACCGACACCGGGATCAGCTGCAGTGAAGAAATATTTACAATCAGAAATGTACACATTTCGTTGCTCGCAACGCCTCTTTTTCTTACCGGTCCTGCCACTTTTCCAAGTCGGCGGTCTTCTTCCAGCTTCTGAAGCTCTTCCATTGCTTCAAGACCTGCCGGAGTTGCCGCCCAGCCAAGTCCGAGTACATTTGCAATGATGTTTGCCGCGATTGGTTTTTCTGCCGGATGATCTTTTGGCAGTTCCGGAAACAGGAAATGGATCAGAGGGGAAAGGCGGACGGCTGCCGTTTTCAGGATGCCGGATTTTTCTGCGATTTCCATAAGTCCGGTCCAGAAGGACATGACGCCCATCATGGTGATGCAGAGGGTGACTGCTTCTTTGGAGGAATCTAAGGCGGCGGTGGTGATGTCCGGCATTTTGCCGGAGAAAGCGGCAAAAAGGATGCCTATAAGAATCATTCCCGACCACAGGTAGTTGAGCATTTTTTCTCCTTTCTGAGTTGGGGAAATGTTGGGAGAGGGGACGCCGGGTGGAAAATAAATTGTGTTCAAATTCAAATTGTGCAAACCATTCCGACGAACCTCTTAAGGCGGGAATCGTGTTCAGCAATGGCTTCCACGATTCCTGAGTTTCGTCTCCATTGCACAAAAAATTGAATTTGAACACAATTTATTTTCCGCCCGGCTGACATTCTACAAGTCATACTTTTCCGCCAAACTATAAATGGGGAGTAGAAAAGCCTGCTCTTTGAGATTCCATCTCAAAGTTGCAGGCTTTTGCTGCGGTTTTCGATACATTTATATGTAGGAAACCATTTCTTTATTCAAAGGTTTTCTCAGGGTGTTCGCTTTTGTATAAGGCTTGCATTTTCTCTATTTCTTCCTGAGTGTATTCTTCTACCTCGGTTTTTGTTACCCGTTTAATGTGTTGTTTTTTCAATCTCAAATACACATATTCCCGGAAGAGGGTGTAGAGTACAGACACCAGTGGGATGAAGATGAGCATTCCTACGATTCCCAGGAGGTTACCGCCGACGGTGACTGCAGCGAGAACCCAGATGGAGGGAAGACCTACGGAGCTGCCGACTACGTGTGGGTAGATCAGATTACCTTCGATCTGCTGGAGGATCAGGAATACAAGGATAAAAAGAATTGCCTGTTTCGGGCTCACCATGAAGATCAGGAGGCAGCCGAGTGCGCAGCCGATGAAGGCTCCGAAGATCGGGATCAGGGCTGTAAAGGCGATAATGATTCCGATCAGCAGAGCATACGGCATCTTCAATATGCTTAATGTGATGACGAACATACTGCCGAGGATGACGGCTTCCAGGCACTGCCCGGCGAGGAAATTCGCAAAGGTGCGGTAGGTCAGGGAACACACTTCAAGAATCACTTCTGCTTTTCGTTTGGGAATAAACGCGAAAAACACTTTTCTCACCTGCACATGCAGTTTTTCTTTCTGGAAAAGGATATAGCAGGCAAAGGAAAAGGCAATAAAAAATGTAGTAACTCCACTGACGATGGAGCCAACCGCTGTCATCGTTGTATTCATAAAATTTCCCGCACCATTTCCGAGAATACTCATCCCCCACTGGATTGCCTTATTCGGATTGAACTCCATCTGGTTCACAAGATCCATGATTTCCCGGTTATTGTGTGTAAATTCTCGTACCCAGCTCTGCATCTGCGGAATAAAATCTGCAATACTGTTCATCAGACTTCCAATTGTTTCCGTAAGCTGCGGAATCAGACCGAACATGACAAGCACGATCACGCCCACTACCAGTACGATCGTAAGAAGAAGGCTGACCGGTCTTGCAAGCTTTCCTGCCACCTTACTTCCTTTCTCTTTTGCCTTTCCAAATAATTTTTTCTCCAGAAAGCTCATCGGAACATTGATCACAAACGCGATCGCACCGCCAAGAGCGAAGGGGAAAACAATCCCCCATATCGCCCTGATCACGCCCAGAACCACATCAAATTTCCACAATGCAACTACGATCAGCGCTGTAAATACGATCAGTTCCCGGATTTTTTTCATCGATAATTTACTAAAATCCACTATTTTTCTCCATTCTGCTACAATATATTTATGCTTAATCCACTTACAGCCAGTAAGAACCTTCCTGTCTTGTTACTCAGATAATTTTCCACGTACCCACTTCAGAAGCTGTATGATCGGAAAACAGGCAAATGCATACAGGTAAACGGTTCCAAGCTGTTCAAAGTTCAATGTTTCTACTTTGAACACCTGATGCAGTCCCGGAACAGTAAGTACTGCTGTGATCAGGACTGCGCCAAGTACAAATGCGCCCTGCATCCATTTATTATTGAAAAACCGCTTTGTAAAAATCACCGGCCGGTCGGATTTACAGTTGTATCCATGGAAAAGCCGCGCCAGGCAAAGTGTTCCAAATGCATAAGTACTTCCAAGAAGTGCACCATCCTGATGATATCCAGTCAGAAAACTGACCATGGTCATTGCTCCGATCACCAGACCTTCCAGTCCGATCTTCGCAAGGAAATCCTTTGTCAGGATCGACTCATCCGCCGGTCTTGGTTTCTCGTTCATCACATCACTGGTATGCGGTTCTACTCCCAGTGCAATTGCCGGGAGACTATCAGTCAGCAGGTTGATAAAAAGCAAATGAACCGGTGCAAACGGAACCGGAAGACCTGCGATCGATGCATATAAAACAGCGAGAATTGCACCAAAATTTCCCGATAACAGGAACTGGATCGCGTACTTGATATTCCGGTATAAGTTTCGTCCGTTTTCCACTGCTTTTACAATTGTGGCAAAATTATCGTCTGTAAGTACCATCGCCGCTGCATCTTTGGCAACTTCTGTTCCGGTCACTCCCATCGCAACACCTATATCTGCCTGCTTAAGAGCCGGTGCATCGTTGACTCCGTCACCGGTCATCGATACAATATTTCCGCGTTCCTGCCATGCACGGACGATCCGGATCTTATGTTCCGGCGAAACCCTTGCATAGACAGAAATCTTCGGGACAAATTCCCGCAGCTCTTCATCACTCATATTTTCAATCTCCGCGCCCTCACAGGCTTCGGATAAATCCTTTAAAATGCCGATCCGTTTTGCGATTGCTGCTGCCGTGATCTTATGATCTCCCGTGATCATCACCGGACGGATGCCTGCCTTGATACATTCTTCTACTGCTGCTTTCGACTCTTCCCTCGGCGGATCCATCATTGCAATCATTCCGAGAAATACCAGATGGTCCTCATCCTCTGCGGTCAGTAGATGTTCTTCCGGAATCTCCCGGCAGGTAAATGCCAGCACTCGAAGACCTTCCATTGAAAATTCCTGATTCTGGATCTGAATCTTTTCTTTATCTTCTTTTGTGATCTTACGTATTCCATTTTCTGTCCAGATCCGGTCTGTCAGATCCAGTAGACGGTCAACCGCACCTTTGACGATCATCCGGTTTTCGCCGTCTATCCGGTGAAGCGTCGACATCATTTTCCGGTCACTGTCAAATGGAATCTCATCTTCTCTTGGATAACTTTCTCTTACTTCCGCAGCTTCCACTCCATAGCGGCTTCCCAGATTGATCAGCGCTGTCTCTGTCGGATCTCCGATCTCAACTCCATTTTCATTGGTAGAATCGTTACATAAAATACTGCAATCAAGCAGAAATCTCTGTGCCGGATCTGCCACATCGATCTCATCTGCCCGGATTCTTCTGCCTTCTATATAATAATCTTCAACAGTCATCTTATTCTGCGTGAGAGTTCCGGTCTTATCCGAACAGATCACAGAGACACTTCCAAGTCCTTCTACCGCCTGCAGTTTTCGAATGATCGCATGCTCCTTGGCCATCTTCTGCGTTCCGAAAGAAAGAACGATTGTTACAATTGAACTTAATGCCTCCGGGATTGCTGCAACTGCAAGCGCTACTGCGAACATAAACGCGCTTCCGATATTTTCTCCACGAAATACACTGATTCCAAATAAGATTCCGCAAAATACCAGGATCAGAACCGAGAGCTTCTTTCCGAACTCTTCCAGATTCGCCTGAAGCGGAGTCTGCTTTTCAGAGGTTGATTTCAAAAGTCCGGCAATCTTTCCGACTTCTGTCTGCATACCTACGCTTGTCACAACGGCTCTTCCACGTCCGTAAGTTACAAAGCTTCCGGAAAATAACATATTGTTCCGGTCACCAAGCGGCACTTCCTCTTCAATTTCATCCAGGCTCTTCTCAACCGCAAGACTCTCCCCGGTCAGTGCACTTTCATCAATTTTCAGACTTGCGTTCTCGATCAATCGTCCGTCTGCCGGAACATAATCCCCGGCTTCCAGAAGGATCACATCTCCAACTACCAGTTCTCTTGCCGGAATCGGCGTCACCGTACCATTCCTGAGAACCTTCGCCTCCGGTCCTGAAAGCTTTTTCAGGCTCTGAAGCGACTGCTCTGCTTTTACCGTCTGCACGGTTCCCAAAATTGCATTCATTGTAATGACGATCAAAATAACCGCCGCACTTTCTGCGTCTCCTAAAATTCCTGAAATAATCGCTGATGCAATCAGGATAATCACCAGGAAATCCTTGTACTGCTCCAGAAAAATCTGCAGCACACTTTTCTTCTTTCCCTCCGCAAGCTCATTCCATCCGCATTTTTCACGGGACTTTTCCACTTCTTTTATCGTAAGTCCCTCTTCTCTGCTTCCCATCTGTCCAAGCACTTCTTTTACCGATGACTGATAAATTTCTTTCATCCTTTCTGCCTCCTGTTTCTGAGTATTCACATTCCTGAATTTCTTATGCAACGAAGTTCTCTTCCGATAAAAATGTATAAAAAAAGAAACCCTTATTGCACAACAAATAATGCAATAAAAGTCTCACCATTTCCTTGTGGCACCGGATGCTTCCACCGTACTGACGACACCACAAACGCGGATTCCCTTGCGTAGGTTACTCCCCTTTATTAACGTAACTATATATCACAAACAGCCCTATTGTCAAGAAAATTTTTAACCGGAGCTTCCATTTGGAAACTCCGGTAAATAATTTCACATCTTAGTTTGTGATTGTCTTTTCTGTCTCTTTGTCGAATACATGGATCTTTTCAGCATCGAATGCAAATGTAACAGTATCCCCTGTTCTTGCTGTTGTTCTAGGATCAACACGGGCTGTCATGGTAGCTCCTTCATAATCGAAGTGGAGATAAACTTCAGCACCAAGCATTTCATATACACGGATCTTAGCCTGGATAACTGTATTCGGTGAAGATGTGATAAACATCTGCTCATCATGTACATCTTCCGGACGGATTCCAAGGACAACAGTCTTTCCTTCATATCCTCCATCGATAAGTTTCTTTGCTTTTGCCGGTGGAAGTTCAATATCAGCCGGTCCAACTTTGAGGACAACTTTGTCACCCTTCTTCTGGCATACAGCATCAAGGAAGTTCATCTGTGGTGATCCGATGAATCCTGCAACGAAGAGGTTGCATGGGGTATCATAAAGTACCTGTGGTGTATCTACCTGCTGAACAACACCTGCGTTCATAACTACGATTCTGGTTCCCAGTGTCATAGCTTCTGTCTGGTCATGTGTTACGTAGATGATTGTTGTACCAAGTCTCTGATGAAGTTTGGAAATCTCGATACGCATCTGTCCACGAAGTTTAGCATCCAGGTTGGAAAGCGGTTCATCCATAAGGAATACCTTCGGGTTACGAACGATTGCACGTCCCATAGCAACACGCTGTCTCTGTCCACCTGAAAGAGCTTTTGGTTTACGGTCAAGCAGTGGTTCAAGGTCAAGGATCTTAGCTGCTTCACGAACCATCTTATCAATCTCCGGTTTCGGAACTTTTCTTAATTTAAGTCCGAATGCCATGTTATCATATACAGTCATATGTGGGTACAGAGCATAGTTCTGGAATACCATCGCGATATCTCTGTCTTTTGGTTCTACATCATTTACCACTTTGTCACCAATCTTGAGTTCACCGCTTGTGATCTCTTCCAGACCTGCTACCATACGAAGTGTAGTAGATTTACCACATCCGGATGGTCCTACAAAAATGATAAATTCTTTATCTTCAATTTCAAGGTTGAAATCTTTAACTGCTTCAAATCCGTTCGGATATGTTTTGTTAATATGCTTTAATGATAAGCTTGCCATTTATTTTTCCTCCTAAATCTTTGTGCGATTCTTACATACGCTGTCGCTGTTCTTGTTTCTGAAATAAAGTATATCTGTTTTTACTTCGTCGGTCTATGACCGGGTTGAACAAAGATTTTTTAAGAAGGTGTACAAATTGACGAAAGCCTTACAGCAGTTCTTTATAAATATCCCTTTTTCCGACTCCGCGGTCCTTTGCCACCTTTTTCATGGCTTCTTTCTTATCGATTCCCTGGTTCATATAGTAATCCATATGCTCCTGAACCGTCATTTCTTCCCATTTTGCGCGCTCTTCCTGTAAAATGCTCTCCCGGCTCTTCCCTTCGATCACAAGCACGCACTCACCCTTCGGATCGTTGCTCTCATAATAAGAAACCGCCTCTGCAAATGTGGTGCGAAATGCAGTTTCATGCTTTTTTGTAAGTTCCCGGCACACAGTCAGATGTCTGTCCCCACCAAGAACTTCTCCAAGCTCTCTCAAGGTTCTCACCAGACGGTGCGGTGCTTCATAAATGATCATCGTTCTCGTCTCATCTACGAGCTCACCCAGGACTGCCTGCCTTTCCTTTTTGTCAGTTGGAAGAAATGCCTCAAATGCAAATCTTCTGGTGGAAAGCCCGGAAAGTGTCAGTGCCGTAATGCAGGCAGCGGCTCCCGGTAGGGAAGTGACCGTAATTCCGGCTTCATAGCACATTTTCACCAGTTCCTCACCCGGATCTGAGATTCCCGGTGTGCCGGCATCGGTGATCAGTGCAATATTTGTCCCTGCAAGAAGTTTCTCCACCAGAGCATGTCCTTTGTCTATCTTATTATATTCATGATAACTGGTCATCGGTGTTTTGATCTCAAAATGGTTCAGCAGTTTAATACTGTTCCTGGTATCTTCCGCTGCGATCAGGTCAACCTCTTTCAGCGTCCGGATCACCCGGAACGTCATATCCTCCAGATTGCCGATCGGCGTTGCGCACAAATATAATGTTCCTGCCATAGTTACTCCTTTCCAGTCCCTGTCATTCCGTAATGTTCCAGGATTTCCTGTGTATAACTGCCATCTTTCTCATAAACGATCAGCGGCGGCTCCACGGTCATCCGCGATTTGGCTCCACGGATTCCCTCTATTAAAACCATGTTTGGCTCCTTATCCACATATGGATACACCAAGCGCATCCGCTTCGGCTCCAGCTTCGCCTCGCACATTACCGTCAGGATCTCGGCAAGCCGGAACGGTCTGTGTACCATGTAAAATCTGCCTCCGGCTTTTAAAGTCCGCGCACTTTCCCGGATAATATCATCCAATGTACAAAGAACTTCATGCCTTGCGATCGCCTTGGCACTCTCCGGATTGGCAAGCCCATGCCCACCGATCATATACGGCGGATTCGTTGTGATCACATCCATGGAACCATGTCCAAATATCTGTGACGCTTCTTTGATATCTCCCGTCACAATGTCGATCTGCTCCTCAAGCTGGTTGTGCCGGACACTCCGGCGCGCCATATCTGCGCTCTCTTCCTGGATCTCCAGCCCTGTAAAATGCTTTCCTTTTGTCTTTGCGGCCAAAAGAATCGGGAGAATTCCCGTTCCTGTTCCAAGATCAAGAACGCATTCTCCCGCTTTTACTTTGGCAAAGGCACTTAAAAGCACTGCATCCATTCCGAAGCAGAACCGCCCCGGGCTCTGGATGATCTCATAGCCTTTTATCTGTAAATCATCGAGCCGTTCTCCCGGCTTAAGATTATTTGTCATCTAACTTTGACGCTCCTTCACCTTTCTCCAGAGCTGCAAGCTCTTTCATTTCCTGTTTGGAAAGCTTCACATCCTTTTTCCGGCGGCGCGGTTTGAACTTCAGGTCAGCTGCCGGATATTCACGGATTTCTTTCTCATCATTGTCCAGAGTTACAATAACCCTGACAAGCTGACGCAATACGCTTAATGACTGTACTTCACCTTTCAGTCCTTCCGGAGTTGTCACCGACTCACCTACAGACGGAAGATTATTGTTGAGTTCCTCGTATGTCTCTTCCTCATTTGTCAGACAGCACATCAGTCTGCCACATACACCTGAAATCTTAGTCGGGTTCAGGGACAGATTCTGTTCTTTTGCCATCTTGATCGAAACCGGTGCAAACTCAGACAGATAGGTGTGGCAGCAAAGCTCTCGTCCACAGATCCCGATTCCTCCGCGGATCTTCGTCTCATCTCTTACACCGATCTGGCGAAGTTCAATCCTGGTACGGAATACCGCTGCCAGATCCTTTACCAGTTCACGGAAATCAATTCTCCCGTCTGCGGTAAAGTAAAACAGCACTTTATTGTTGTCAAAGGTATATTCTGCATCGATCAGCTTCATCTCCAGTCCATGCTTGTGGATCTTTTCCAGACAAATCTGAAATGCTTCTTTTTCTTTTTTGCGATTCTTTTCTTCTACACGGCGGTCATCCTCTGTCGCCAGGCGGATCACAGTCTTAAGAGGCTGGGTGATCTCTTCATCCTTCACTTCCTTCGGTCCCATCACAACGTTACCGAATTCTACTCCTCTCGCGGTCTCTACAATTACCTGATCACCACGCTTCACCTCAAATTTGCCCGGTGAGAAAAAATAGATCTTTCCTGCAGTCCGAAAACGGACTCCAATTACTTTTGTCATTCCCTAGTTCTCCTTTATTGTCAACAGAAGAAGTTCCATGACAAGATCAAAGTTGACATTGGCGCGCAGTCTCGCTTTTGCTTTCTCAAGTGCTTCCAGAATTGTCTCAATTCCTTCATAAGAGCTCTTTTTCGCACGCTCCCTGATACTGTCGATCTCTTCACCGAAAATCAGTCTGTCGATATTCATTGTTGCTTTATAGATCAGCACATCACGATACCAGATCATAAGGATGTCCAGATAATCTGTAATCTCAATCTTGTAAGCGGAAATCCGTTTCACAGCTTCCACCAGATCACCGAGTTCCATGGTATCGATATTCTTCAGCAGACGAACTGCCTCATCTTTAATTTCATTAAAATGCTCAGAGCCTGCCAGCATAGCAGCTTTTCCAATATTGCCCTGTGCAAATGCAGTACACACGTCTGCCTTGTAATCAGGAACCTGAAGCTGCTCCATCAGATACCTTTTCACAAGCTGATCCTTAATGTTGCGGAGCTTCAGCATAACACATCTTGAGCAGATCGTTGGGAGCAGACTGTCCGCATTCTCTGTAAGAAGCAGAATTACCGCATAAGCAGGTGGCTCTTCGATCGTCTTCAGCAGAGCATTCTGTGCCTGTACAGTCATCATATCTGCATCCGGCACAATGTAGATCTTGTATTTCCCATTATAAGGCTTCACCTGAATATCCCCATTGATCTGGACGCGGATATCATCTACACTGATGCTGTTCGGCTTCTCATGCGTTACCCAGATAATATCCGGATGATTGCCGCTGACTGCCTGCTTGCACGAATGGCACTCATAGCACGGTTCCGCTCCGCCCTTTTCGCACTGCAGAGTCTGTGCAAAAAGACCTGCAAGCATCTTCTTTCCAGATCCCTTCTCGCCGTTCAGAATATAAGCGTGTGATACTTTATCTTCTGTAACTGCGTTCTGTATATACTGAATGATCTCGCTATGTCCTACGACATCTTTAAATCCTGACATATTATCACCCTCTTCTTTCTTACTATTCCATTAGTATAACATAAATTTATGCAGATACCTAGAGCAAATTCCTGTGGTCTTTCTGAAATATTTCTGAAAATTCTGCGAATTTCGCTTTGTAGGTATGTTGAAATCGGTTTTGGCATATGTTATAATGCGAGTAGGCAAAGAATGATGGTATTAATTCCATATGTAACACAAAAACCCCGGAGGTGTGCGAGACCTCCGGGGTTTTCTATTCCTTTTTTGGTATGGTGGATTAAACCATAGGCTGGTTACCACTATTTCTTGCTATCCAACCATTTGCAAATGAGGTGGCAAACCACACCTGCCATGACAGCAATAAAGAACGATGATAAAACCTCCATATGTAACACCCCCTTTCCTTACCATGGGAGGGCACTGAAAAACCTACCGCTTTAAATTTCAAATTATAATGCACATATAAAA
>OIZU01000190.1_pt1 | contig 62961 bp, 56 predicted proteins | sample 1588661 | NCBI WGS metagenome assembly OIZU01 (sample SAMN03283257) | human gut metagenome | biome: human-associated habitat; material: feces | host: Homo sapiens | place: USA | collected 2013 | reverse complement strand
CTCATATGATAGATTTTTGGATATTTCCATTGTCTACCATATGGGGAGCATATCATTTTACGCGGTTTCTAAGGCTTTTTAATACAGGGGATGAGAGAATCGAATACCAAAATATATTTTGACTAATTGCCATATTCCCTTGTTATTATGCCATTTCCAGACACTTCCGCTATGTTTGAAATGTGTTCTATCGTGTTCTGGTGTGTTCTATCAAAAATGAATGGAGGAAACGCACATCATCCCCCTTAAATTATGCATTTAACTAAAAGGTAAGTCTTCCCAAGTATAGTCAATATCAATAGTAGATAATTTTGTAATTAAATTCGATAAAATAATTTTTTGCGAAATAACGGTGGAGGTCTTAAACCAATCTAAGAAATCATATACCACTTTACAAGAGACTGATACCCTAAGATTATATCTATATGACGATAAAACTAATGTGCTAATTAAATCACCATTATTTTGTATTTTATCTTCAAACAAGTTATTTTTTACTACATCTTCCAATTTTTGTATAAACGTTTCTGGATTATTATTAAAACTTCTTTCAGAAGTGAAAACGTTTATTAATTCATAAATTGAGTTGGCAAAAGTTTGGTATATTCTTTTATCTGAATCTGATATTGACATATTCAAAAAATCTTTTTTATCAATGGCAGATTTCACCTCTAAGAAAGACTCATACCTATCTTTGGGATTTTTCTTCATCATTTTATCTAATATTTCATAATAAGAAAAATCAGATTTATCAATTAGATATTCATTTATTAGACGATTTAGCAATTCAGCCAAATAAAACATATCTGTTTGAGAAGTATATATTCCCTCGCTATATTCTTGTGGTAAAGTATCTGAATTTGCACGATTAATTTCTTCAATCAAACTATCCTCCGATACAAAACCCTGTTCGACAGTTTTTCCGATTCCAAAATCAATAATTTTAACAATTCCATTTTTATCAATTAAAATATTTCCATCTCGAATGTCCCTGTGAATGATACCATGACTTTCAATATACGAGAATCCATCAATTAGTTGAAGAAACAAAGAATCTATTGTGATTTCTTTCCAAATATACCCCTCCATGAAACTCCTTATATCTTCCCCATCTATGTACTCCATAAGAATATAGCCTGTACAAGCGTTTTCATAAAGATAATAATTATATATTCTTACAACATTAGGATGATACAGTTTATACATAATTTTAATCTCATCAATAAAATTTTTAAAAAATTTTTCTTTCATAGAGTCATATTGGGGTTTATACATTTTTGCGACAAAAAGTTCATCTGTAAAAGGATCTTGTAATAAAACAGTTTTTCCAAATGACCCCCCACCTAAATCATTGTTTACCATTACATAGTTTTTTTGTTTTAAAAATGAAACAATATCTCCATTATTTTTCATAAATTTTTACCTCAACTTTTTTATAAATTAAGTATTATATATGTATTTTACCATTAAATTACATTTTTCTCTATAAATTTTGAAGCATAAAAATAAGCCTGTCAATCCCTTTACCGTAGGCACTCGTTAGAGTGGGGATTTACAGGCGGTTTTTAATATTTCTATACCCCATAATACAAACAGGGATATTCCAAGACAGTTTTTTGGAATATCCCTTGATTAATAATAATTTAATTTTCGGTTCGGAAACTGGAAAGAATTTCTATAATTTCTTTCTCTTCGTCGCTTGTGAATTGTCCATTTGGAGATTCGGCTATAAATGAAATATAATCACTGTACCAGAAAGCAAATTCTCCTGTAAATGCACTATGTACATCATCTCTTATGCCTGTCCATGATTCCGGCACAATGGCATAAGATACTGCTCCATCCACATTTTGAAAATCAGTATCCGTCTGCATATCTAACTGCCCTGTAACCTTTAATTTTGCAACCATAAAACCTCCGAGATCGGAATAATCAGTAGCTTGAACATATCCCGGAATGAATTGAGAGTCTCCCACTTTTGAAATTTCTACACGTTTCATTGCAATGGAAGAGCCACTGCCTAGCTGACCTTCTGCGATGCCTCCTATATGAGAGAATGTTATAGTTGCTCCAGTACTATTTGATAAAATAACAGTTTCTCCGGTTTGTGTAACCTCTTCTTTTGTTACAGTCCAATTATTAGGATAGTCAAATATAAAATTAGGGTATGTAATGCCCTTTACTATTGAAAACTGTGTAGTGTATGTATTGGATAATTCAATAACTGTGTTCTGTTCTTCGGATTGTTCTTCTTGACTATCTGATAATTCATTTTGAGATTCTATTTCTATTGTATTTTCTTCCGATTCTTCTGTTGTATCACTTTTTCCGCTTTGTACCTCACTAATTTCTGTAGATTTATTGTCTACATTTTTACCACAGGCTACAGAGATAATTCCCATAATAACGATTGTCAGTGTCAATAAAATATATTTTCTTTTCATTGTTATTTCCCCTTACAGCTTTAAAATATTATATTTTTGCAACCTTTCTTTCCTTGTGTTTCCTGTTTTCACATCCACAGCATTTACACTTGTAAATAACGTCATAATATTCGAGAACACCCGGAACATACTGAGTTGTTGTATATGTCCTTCCGTCATCTCCTTTTTGTTCGACATCCACTTTGACAGAGATTTCTTTACTGCCAAGTACCTGTTCTCCCACTCGTTTTAAGGCAAATAATTTCCCGCAAGTCGGACACCGTTTTTTCCATCCTATTACAAGTATGATTCCTATAACAATAGTCATGACGATCAAGCCGTTTTTAACTTCTGCCATCATCAGTATGTATGGAACAGCAATCAAAGGCAATACTATTTCCTTTAGACAATACTTGATATAGGTTCTAAAGTATGAATCTATGAATAGCCATACGATAGGAATTATTGTAAATAGCAGGCAGATTATTCCATAGAGTTTAATATATAACTTGATTACGCTGGTGTTTCCAATGTAATCGCTATATAGCCATGTTTGAAACCATTCTGTATTTTGAATAGCATTAGTAACAGCTATATAAATCACTGGCAAAGTACATAATATCAAAATCATAAGTACGACAAGAAACATTCCGATTCTTTTTAGTCCTCTGTTTTTTCTGAAATAGGATATACATAAAAGCAATACAGAAAATATGATAATAGCTATCAACCCAAATTCACAATCTGCATAACGTCTAAAGGGCATATATTCTATATTTTGTAAATATACTTCTCCCGTTTGTTCATATCCAATTCTCACAAGAAATTGGATATAATAAACGACTGCTAAAAATACAAAAAATATTTTTGATAAGTAGCATAACAGACAACTTGTGGTTTCCAGTGGATTTGTCCGCAACTCCTGTTTGAATACACTTATTTGAGTGCTTATTCTTCCGCTAGGATTTATTTTATCTATTTTATCCTTAAAATTGTTTTGAGGTTGCTGTTCGGCATATCCCTGTGCCTGCATTACTGCAAGAATACGCTTTCCACGTACCATAATACATTCATTCACTGTTTTAAAGAACTCCTCAAACTCTTTTATAGTTGTAGGAAGTGGATTATTAAGTGAATGGCTTTTGAAAAATTTTTTTGGAATCCCATTTTTATCAACAAAGGATTCCATATAGTTCTGCTGAACAAACCGCTCCCATGTCTCAAAGCGCTCTAACCACATCTGGCAATTTAAAATGCTTGTCTGTTTATTTCTGTCATTAGCAAATAGAATTTCCAACGCCCGATTATTGATATACTCGCTATGTCCGGGATTGTCCATATACCACTGATAAATTTGACATAATGTTAAATCCCAATAATCCCATTCCCCATAGTTACTTCTTCCTACATTGAACCCCGGAGGTACAGGCATAAAATTCCCGATAGAATGTCCTAATTGAATAAAGCGCCCAGCGTGATAAGATAAATCAATCTTTTTGTGGTTTCTTAATATAAACAATTCCCAAGAATCAGTTTCCTCAATCATATGTGTACCAGTTTTCAACTTGGCATATTCTTTTAAAGTAGTCCATATGCTCGTCATAGTATCGCCCCTAAAGACGGTATCACTGGTTCTAAGCTGATATTTCATAGGAATTGCATTTCCGTTTCTGTCCGTCTGATGTTCTATAACAGAACTTGTCAGCCAACTATAAGTTTGAGGAAATGATTCTATAACCCCTCTGCTGACATCACAATCAAAATTTTTCAATTCTCTGTCAGACAAATGGGCAGAGAGTTTGTAAATACAGAATTTTATAAGGTTTCGTGTAGAGGGATTCTTCTCGTTCCGGTAAACTTCCATATAGTGAGATAACACATTTACACCGGAAAAATTGGCTTTTTCTGTCAACAATGCCATTAGTTCGTCTTTTACATCATAGTCATACTGATATTTCATGTTCTGATTCTCCTGTATTTTTTTCTTATTGTATCATCACTGCTTTTTGTTTGCAATGCATTTAGCAATACTGTACGCAATGCATATTAATCTTCGAAAATGCAATATTCTATAAATAACAGGAGGTATTGCATATGGCGTTTCAATTAAAATCTGATAAAAAAGAAACTGAAAATAAGACAATTCGCTTTCCGTTACCTTTGATCGAAAGGATAAACGAGGCAATAGAAAACCAAGAAGTGAGTTTTTCGGGATTTGTAATACAGGCGTGTGAATATGCTTTGGCTAATATGGATAATACGAAAACTAAGAGATAAGGGAGAATTATAATATTGAGCGATAATGGATATATAGCAGGATATAGTTTCGACCAGTGGAAAGAAATGGAAGAAAGGTTTGAAAAAGATTTTGAAAATTCGGTTAAATACAACAAACCATTCAGCGTATTGATAAATGAAGTTCTCAAGGATGAAACTGCTGGTAAATTTGAAACAAAAACAGGACTTACTCAAAATATGTTATCTAGATTAAAAAATCGTGTTGATAGCGCAAATCCCTCACAGAAGAATACTATTATCACAGTATGCGTTGCATACGACTTAGATTTAATGATGGCGCAAGCTCTTCTTTATAGTCAAGGTTCAATGTTAAATCGTTTTAATAAAAATGATTATGCATATTCTTTTATATTAACTCAATGTAGAGGGAAATCGGTAGATGAATGTAATGAAATATTAAAAAAATTAGGAATTGAAGAAGGATACCTGTTAGGAGAATATGCTCGGAAGCCACGAAAAAAACGTAAATAAGTCTTTAGTTGAAAGTACACATCGGATATGATGTGTATTTTTTTAAATTTCATGTACTTCACATGTACAAAACAAGTGAACAAACCTTTTAATTATGTTAAGGGAAAATCTTGATTTTTCAAAAATCCCTTATATTCACAGCGTTTTGAGACTGTACTTGTCATGTATGGTGCGATTTATTTAAGTACCTTATAATACAAACATAAGTTGCGCAACTTCAAAAATATTTTTGGAGGTATAAATTTTATGAAACTAAACGAAGTGATTTTTTCTTTTGAAGAAACTTTTGGAGACTTAATGTTAATTGGAACTCCCAAAGAGGTGTTTCGATATGTGGACGGTAAAAAGACAGAGGAACTAGAGGCAATCGGATATCCAGTTATTTCAACCAAACTATGGGAAAAATTTATTATAAAAGTAAAAGAAAAATCTCCCTCTGTCATTTTTGAGGGAAAACCTGTTCCGGTTACTTTTACAAACATTGATGCTAAACTCTGGCAGGACTTTAAGAGTAATGATATTAAAGTCAGCGCTACCTCTGATAGTATCGAATTATTAACAACACATAACTCTACTAGATTGAAAATGAACAAAGGAGACGCATAATTATGAAATATCATAAAGTAAGACCATACTCTTTTTGGTGGTTGAAATGGTTTTATATACTATATAGTGTTATTTTAGCACTTTGTACTATTTCTTATCTGATAACAAGAAATAATAAAACACTTCTGGGAGTAATGGCTCTGTGTGTCGGAGGCATAATCTATGTTGCGTTCATCTGGCGTATGAAGTGGTATAAGGCGAGTAAGTTCACTCGCCTTATACAGAAACATATAGAAGAAAATTCCTTATTTGAGACACGGCAGAAAGGCAGAAGAACTGTATATACATTTTATCCCAATGTGAAGTGGAAAGCGGATGAAGAAAATAATATTCTTTATATCCGTTTTGAATTGCCGGGAAATAAAATTGATTTAAGAGGACTGGAAAGGAATCTGGCTGACCGCTTGAAAAAAATCTGTCTTAATGTATATGAGACATACGGCTCTATCGAATATTCTTTTCAATTAAACAAAGAAAACAGGCTTATAATTTCTTCAAAGGAAGATATACAAGCGGATGATGAAAATAAAAGCATTGCCCTATCTCCCTCTTTTTCGTGGAAATACAGAGAAACGCCACACCTCGCCATAATCGGGACGACAGGATCTGGCAAGACTACTTTTATACGCTTTATTATTGCAAATTTACTCAAACAAGGATTTCGAGTTCTGTATCTTGACATAAAGCGTGATACTGAAATGGAGTGTTTTTGTCGTGGAAATGTTGCGATTACATATGCTTATGAACCTAGCCATATTGCAAAAGAAGTTGCTGATATCGCGGATGAAATTCGTACCAGAAAAAAGAGTATAAATGATATGGAAGAAAAATATGACGTGGAAAAAGGACATGACTATGGTTTCAATCCAGTATTTGTAATATGTGATGAGATTATTTTAATGAAACTTGTATTCCCGGACAAACTTTATAAAGAAACAATTACACAAATCAACTCTATTATAGTCAGTGGACGGAGTAAAAATATATTTGCCGGATTAATTTCACAATCTGGATTAGCTGAATATTTTGGAAACAGTGGGATTCGTGGGAATATTGGTTTAAAGGTGGCACTAGGGCAATTAACCACTTCGGAATACCGTATGATATTCGGAGAAGAATTTTCCGATATAAAAAATCTGCGCTATAACGAAATCGGCTCTGGCTTGATTATGAGACATGGTGTAGACAGCCGACCACGGGAATTTGTCTCGCCATATATTGAGCAGGGGGTACTTGATTGACAGGATAATATAAAGTGTTTTGCCCCAGTGACCGCCAGAGGCGGGAAACTGGGGCGGACAACCCCTTTAGTATTACAAGGGGTTGTAGCAATACTTATTTTATCCAGTAATATCAAGGCTTTTACAATGCTACTAGAATTTGTCGCATGTAGGAGGATAAAATGACTGGAAATAATATCATGCAAAAAACAACGGATAGACAGGCTCGGAAATATACTATCACCTTGAATAATCCACTGGATATGAATCCACCTATGACACATGAGCAGATTAAAAAATCAATCGGTGAACTTTGTTCTGTGACATATTGGTGTATGGCTGATGAAGTCGGGGTAAAAGAGCAGACACCTCACACGCATATATATCTGTATAGTGTCAGTCCGATACGCTTTTCAACGATTAAACGTAGGTTTAATCAAGGGCATATCGAATCTGCATATGGCTCTTCAACAGAAAACAGGGATTATATTCTTAAAGCCGGGAAATGGAAAAATACTGCAAAAACAGAAACCTCTATCCCCGGCACGTTTGAAGAATTTGGTATTATGCCGGCAAAGGAAACCATGAGTGAAAAAGGGGAACTCCAATTCATTTATGATATGATTGAAAGCGGAATGAGCACAGCAGAAATATTAAAGGCTTTTCCGCAAGCTATGCGCTATCTGGATAAGATAGACCGTGCAAGACAGCTTTTAATAGAAGATGAGTATAAAAATACGTGGCGAGAATTGACTGTAACATATATATACGGTAAAACGGAAACAGGAAAAACACGCTCTGTTATGGAGAAATATGGATATAGCAATGTTTTTAGAGTGACCGATTATACACACCCCTTTGACAGTTACAAAAATCATAAAGTGGTTATTTTTGAAGAATTTAGGAGTAGTATCAAAATACAGGATATGCTAAATTATCTTGACGGCTATCCATGCGAATTGGTTGCACGGTATAGCAATAAAATAGCCTGCTATCTTACGGTCTTTTTGATTAGTAATATTTTACTGGAACAACAATATGTTAATATACAGGCAGAAAGCCCGGAAACATGGAAAGCATTTTTAAGAAGAATACATAAGGTAATTTATTATCAAGACACGGATACAATCATTACATATAATTCCGTAAAAGAATATTTAGAAAGAAACAGCGGATTTCACACTATAACAAAAGAAGAACAAGGACGCTTGCCTTTCAATCTGAAATAGGAGGGATACCATTAAAGAAATGTACTACAATATCAGATTCTAATGTATTGAAGTACGCTGTTGAGAATGGTATACTGAACCCGGATGATGTGCGTAAAGAGATAATGAAAAGAGAAAATGAAAAATATCTTGAAATGCATAATCACAAAATCTGGTTTGATGAAAAAGCGAATCAGTGGATGACCTATATAGACGAACCCTCTGCAAAAAGGGGGTTCGTTTTGAAAAGGCGAAAGGAAAAGGCGTACCTTGAAAAATTAATCATTGAGCATTATCGTGCTATTGAAGAGAAACCTCGGATTTCTGACATTTTCCATGATTGGTTGACGTTAAAATTCAAGTATGGAGAGATCAGCGAACAGACGAAAACCAGATATGAAAATGATTTTAGAAGATTTTTCGCGGATGATAATGAAATCTGTATGAAATATATAGCTGATATTACAGATATAGAACTGGAAATGTTTATTAAGGGAAATATCAAAAGGCATAAGCTAACCAAGAAGACTTATAACGGCTTGAAAATTCTCATAAAAGGAATATTCCGGCACGCCCGGAAGAAAAAGCTGACTGATATTATTATCTCTGTATTTTTCGATGAACTAGACCTTTCTAAGAATATTTTTACTATACAGGAAAAGAAAAGTGATGAAGAAGAAGTGTATGGTGAAGATGAAATTCCGCTGATAAAGGATTATCTTCTTCAGAAAGATACTCTCCGTTATCTGGGCGTCTTGCTTGTTTTTGTAACAGGCATGAGGGTAGGTGAATTATCCGCTTTAAAACCGGAAGATATTCAGCTTAAAGAAAAAAGTGGTTCAATCCATGTTTGCCGGACAGAAGTCCATTATAGCGTAACAGACGAATACGGTAAGAGAAAAAATGTTGTCAAAGTACAAAATTTTGCAAAATCCGAGGCGGGAAACAGGCGTATTATTCTTAATAGCTTTGCAATACAGATTATAAAACGCATTAGGGAACTGAATCCCACACCTAAAGAATTTCTTTTTGAAGAAAACGGAGAAAGAATTAAAATCAGGGGGTTCAGCGGAGCATTGAGGCGAACCTGTAAAAGTCTTGATATTCCATTCAGACCAATGCATAAAATCCGAAAAACCTACGGTACTACACTTCTTGACAATCAAGTGTCAGAAACTCTTGTAGCGTACCAGATGGGACACTCGGATATATCAACAACAAAAAAATATTATTACCGTAATAATAAAACAAATGAACATAAAGCAGAGGAAATAGAAAGAGCCCTTTCAGCTATCTGATACAGCATGAAAAAGGCTCTTTTCTATTTGTGTTCTACCTTGTGTTCTATTTTATTCCAGACATGAAAAAACCGCCGAAAATCGACGGTTTCTAGCAGGGGATGAGAGAATCGAACTCCCACCAAAGGTTTTGGAGACCCCTATCATACCATTTGACCAATCCCCTATATTCTGTTCGGCTCACTTGAGCACCTGCTTAGTATAGCAAGTAAGATGTGGTTTGTCAACAAGAAAATTAGAAAAATTTTTAAATTTTGAAATAGAGTTAAAAATAATGATTTTACACAGACTTAACATAGGGATAATAATTTTTACTTGGTGGGAGAATATGATAGATAATGCCATAAAAGGGTGAATAGAAATACATCATCTTTATCAAACAGATAAATGAGAACGAGGAGAAAAAAACAATATGAAGAATATTTATATGAATCGGGAGTTGTCATGGTTGAAATTTAATGAAAGAGTGTTAGAGGAAGCAGAAAATCAGGAAGTGCCATTGTGTGAAAGAATGACATTTGTATCCATATATCAAAGTAATCTGGATGAATTTTTCCGTGTTAGAGTTGGCTCGTTGATGGATCAGATGTTACTCAATACAACAATTCGAGAAAATAAAACAAATATGACAGCACAGGAACAGATTCAGGAAATTATAAAAGAAGTAAAGCGTTTAAACCTAAGAAAAGACAGAGCGTACGTGGAACTGATGAAAAAACTGGAAGGATATGGTGTGAAGCTGATAGATTTTGCATCGGCAAAAGCAGATGAGAAAAAGTATCTGGAAAGATATTTTAATCATGAAATTATGCCGCTGACATCCCCAACTATTGTTGCAAAAAGACAACCATTTCCATTTTTGAAAAATGAAGAGATTTATGCGGTTGTTGTTTTGGAGACAAGAAGCAAAAAAGAGAGAATTGGAATTATACCGTGCAGTAATACGATGTTAGCACGATTAATTGAACTTCCTGGTGGAAAAGGAAGATATATGCTGTTAGAAGATTTGATTCTTCATTATATCGGAAGTGTGTTCAAAGGGTATAAAGTAAAGGGAAAATCATTGATCAGAGTCGTGAGAAATGCGGATATCGATGCGGATGCAGTGTATGATGAAGACTTAGATTACCGTGAATTTATGGCAGATTTGATGAAGCAGAGAAAGAAACTGTCACCGGTAAGACTGGATATGTCCAGAGAGATGGATAAGACAGTGATAGAGGTACTTTGCAGATATTTGGAAATGACACCGGATAAGGTGTTTAAGAGTGAAGCCCCTTTAGATTTGTCATTTGTTTTTCAGATTCAGGATCTGCTTAGAAAAAACAGTGAACTTTTCTATGAGAGAAGAGTGCCGCAAAAGAGCCCGGATTTTCGCGATGGAATTAGCATATTAGATCAGATTAGCGAGGAAGATAAATTGTTGTCTTATCCATATGAATCTATCCGTCCATTTTTGAAAATGTTGTCGGAAGCAGCGGAAGATGATAATGTTATTTCTATTAAAATGACATTGTATCGTCTTGCAAAACAGAGCAAGGTTATTGAGGCACTCTGCGAAGCAGCTGAAAATGGAAAAGAAGTGGTTGTTCTTGTGGAGTTAAGAGCCCGATTTGATGAGGAAAATAATATTCGCTGGTCACGTATGTTGGAAGAATCCGGATGTCAGATTATTTATGGTTTGGAGAAATATAAGGTTCATTCTAAATTATGTCTGATTACGAGAAAAGGAAATGATGGAATTGAGTATATTACGCAGATCGGAACCGGAAATTATAATGAAAAGACAGCACGCTTATATACAGATCTTTCAATTATGACCGCAAATGAACAGATTGGAATGGAAGCCGCACGAGTATTTCAGGCACTGACAAAAGGAGAGGTGATGCAGGAAACAGAACATTTGCTTGTTGCACCGAAATGTCTTCAATCTAAAATTATAAAAATGATTGATGAGGAGATTGAGCACAAGAAAAATGGGGAGGATGCATATATTGGACTGAAATTAAATTCCCTGACAGATAAGCGCATTATGGAAAAGTTGAACGATGCTTCAAAAGCAGGTGTTCAAATTGAAATGATTGTGAGGGGGATTTGTTGTCTCGTTCCGGGAATCAAAGGTGAAACAGATAATATCCAGATTACAAGTATCGTTGGAAGATTTTTGGAGCATTCAAGAATTTATATTTTTGGTTGTGGTGAGAGAGCAAAATATTATATTGGTTCAGCAGATTTTATGACGAGAAACACAGTGAAACGTGTAGAAGTTGCTGCACCGATTTATTCGGAGAAGATAAAAAAACAGATTCGAGAAATATTTGAATTGATGTTAAAAGACAATAAGAAAGCAAGAGCAGAGGATAATGAAGGAAACTATACATTGAAAAAATGTGTAGGAGAAGCATTTGATTCTCAGGAAATGCTGTATCAACTGGCATACGACAGAGCTGCGAGAAAAATGAGAAACAATTCTTTGCTAAATAAAGAAGTAATGAAGAATAATGAAAATATATAAATAAAATTAATAAATATAAATTAGAATAAATTATAAAAGAGGTAAAAAATCTACGATGTCGTATTTTGACAAATAAAATAAAACATGGTAGAATGAATCGTACTTAAAGGTGTGAATGACAGAATGCATTTGCACCTTATTTTGTTGTAGGAGACGAAAGGAGATAATGGTTTGCTTACGATACAAAATTATGTAAAAGCAAAAACTCTGGATGAGGCTTACGAGTTGAATCAGGCACGTAACAGTCGTGTTATGGGCGGTATGATGTGGATGCGCCTTGGAAATGCGAGAGTAAAAACAGTAATTGATCTGTCTGAACTGGAGTTGAATAAAATTGAAGAGACGGATCATGTATTTAAGATTGGAGCAATGTGTACATTGCGTCAGTTAGAAACTCATCAGGGATTAAATGAATATTCAAAGGGAAATATAGCAAAAGCATTGAGCCCAATTGTAGGGGTTCAGTTCCGTAATCAGGCAACAGTAGGCGGTAGTATTTTTGGACGATATGGATTTTCAGACGTATTAACTGTCTTGCTGGCAATGGATACTTTTGTGGAATTATATAATGGGGGAACTGTTCGTTTGTCGGAGTTTGTGAATCGTAAGATGGACAAGGATCTCTTGATATCTGTAATTGTTCGTAAGAGTAACAGAAAGATCCATTATGAATCAATCCGCCAGACAAAAACAGATTTCCCGGTATTGACATGCGGTATTGTAACAGGTGTGTTTAAGGGAGAAAAACTGTGGTGGATATCTGTAGGGGCAAGACCTGGAAAAGCAGCACTTTTGGAGCTGGACTGGGATATTAGAGACGATGCTACAGAAGAAGAGATTGATGCATATGCAAAAAAAGCAGCAGATATGTTTACATATGGATCGAATATGAGAGGCAGTGCCGAATACCGAAGACATTTGGCAGAGGTATTGATTCGACGCTCGATTCGGGCAATTTTAGCGGAGGAACAATAAATAATGGAAATTAAATTTCGACTAAATGGCAAACCTGTTCAGACAGAGGTATCAGAGGACAGTGTTTTGTTAAATGTATTAAGACAGCTTGGATGTGTCAGCGTAAAATGTGGCTGTGAGACAACAAACTGTGGATTGTGTACTGTATGGGTAGATGGAAAATCTCGTCTGTCATGTTCAATCCTGGCAGCGGGAATTGACGGACATGAGGTGACAACACTGGAAGGTGTTCAGAAGGAAGCAGAAGAGTTTGGGCGTTTTCTTGCAGCAGAAGGAGCAGAGCAGTGTGGTTTCTGTTCTCCGGGATTTGTTATGAATGTTCTTGCAATGTTCAGGGAGTTAGAAGATCCGTCTGTTGATGAGATTAAACAGTATCTTGCGGGAAATCTGTGCAGATGTACCGGTTATATGGGACAGCTTCGTGCTATTCAGAAATATATGCAGAGTAAGAAGGAGGAGCAGGCATAATGAAATATGTAAATCAGGCAGTGCCAAAGGTGGATGCTAAGGCATTGGTAACTGGAAAAGGCGTTTATGTAAATGACCTGGCTCCATCAGATTGTTTGATCGTAAAGGTTGTTCGAAGCCCTTATGCACATGCATTAATTAAGAGTATAGATAAATCAAAAGCAATGTTAGTGCCGGGAATTGAAGCAGTGTTTACTTATGAAGATTGCCCGGATAAACGTTTTACATTGGCAGGACAGACTTATCCGGAGCCAAGTCCGTATGACAGACTGATTCTGGATCAGAGGGTTCGTTTTGTCGGAGACCCGGTAGCAATTGTTGCGGGTAAGACAGAAGAGGCAGTTTTGAAAGCAATGAAGCTTGTGAAAGTACAGTATGATGTGTTGGAGCCGGTATTGGATTTCAGAACAGCAAAGGATAATAAGATTTTAGTACATCCGGAAGATAATTGGAGAAGTCTGGCACCGGTTGGAGCAGATAATAAGAGAAATCTTTGCGCACATGATGAGTGCTCTGGCGGAGATGTGGATGCAGTTCTTGCTTCTTGTAAATATGTTGTCGACCAGACTTATCACACAAAAGCAAATCAGCAGGCTATGATGGAAACATTCCGTACATATTGCTATATGGACGCATATGGACGTTTGAACGTAGTAGGATCTACGCAGGTACCTTTCCATGTACGTCGTATTTTGGCGAACGCATTAGATATCCCAAAATCTAAGGTACGTATTATCAAACCTCGAATCGGAGGCGGATTTGGAGCAAAACAGACAGCGGTAGGAGAGATGTATCCGGCATTTGTAACATGGATGACTGGAAAACCGTCAAAGATGATTTTTACAAGAGAAGAATCTTTGATTGCGTCTTCACCTCGACATGAGATGGAGATCCATGTAAGAGTCGGAGCTGATGAAGACGGAATAATCAAAGCGATTGATATGTACACATTGTCAAATACGGGAGCTTATGGTGAGCATGGTCCGACAACAGTTGGACTGTCCGGACATAAGTCGATTCCTTTGTATGGAAAAGCAGAGGCTTTCCGTTTTACATATGATGTTGTATACACAAACTATATGTCTGCGGGAGCATATCGAGGATATGGTGCAACTCAGGGTATATTTGCATTGGAATCAGCTGTGGATGAATTGGCAAAACAGTTGGATATGGATGCAGTGAAATTGCGTGAGATGAACCTTGTCAGAGAAGGACAGGTTATGCCGGCATATTATGGAGAGACAGCAAACAGTTGTGCTCTTGACCGTTGTCTGGCTCGTGCAAAAGAGATGATCGGCTGGGATGAAAAAGGTATGCGTAAAGATATGGGCAATGGTAAAGTCAGAGGACTTGGTGTTGCAATGTCGATGCAGGGTTCCGGTATTTCCAGCTGTGATACTGCTTCAGTTACAATTAAAGTGAATGACGACGGATTCTATACATTGATGATTGGTGCTACAGATATGGGAACAGGATGTGATACAATTCTTTCACAGATGGCAGCAGATTGTCTGGACTGTAGTATGGATGAGATTGTTGTACATGGAGTTGACACAGATATTTCACCATATGATTGTGGTTCTTACGCATCTAGCACAACTTATGTGACAGGTATGGCAGTGATGAAAACTTGTGAGACTTTGCGCAAGAAAATCAGTGAGAAGGGTGCAAAATATCTCGGCTGTCCGGTAGAAGATGTAGAATTTGACGGCGAAAAAGTCTTGAATCTGAAAACAGGAGAATCTATTTCTAGAAAAGATATTGGAAATAAAGTAATGTGCTTTAATGATGATGCACTTAGCGCAAGCGAAGCATTTACATCACCGGTATCACCACCGCCGTTTATGGTTGGAATGGCAGAAGTAGAGATTGATAAAGAAACAGGAGCAATCGAATTGATTGATTATGCAGCAGTTGTAGACTGTGGAACTGTTGTCAATCCAAATCTTGCCAGAGTCCAGACAGAAGGTGGAATCGCACAGGGAATCGGTATGGCAATGTATGAAGACATTGTATATAGTGCGAAAGGAAAGAACTATAGCAATTCCTTTATGCAGTATAAGATTCCATCACGATTGGATGTTGGAACGATTCGAGTAGAATTTGAGAGCAGCTATGAACCAACAGGTCCATTTGGTGCCAAATCTATCGGTGAGATTGTAATCAATACACCATCTCCAGCAATTGCAAATGCGGTAGATCATGCGGTAGGCGTTCGAATCCGTGAATTGCCAATTACGGCAGAAAAGATTTTCTGGGGAATCCAAGAGCAGGAAAAACAGAAATAAGAAAACATTTTTAATATAAAAAAGAAATAAAAAAGATACAGCTGTTGTTGAAAAAAACAACGGTTGTATCTTTTGTTGTATAACCCGGGGGCTTAGAGAGTCTTTTGGTAAGCCAGACGTTCTGTGCCATCTTGCAGATGAACCAGACCACAATAAGAGAAACCATTTTTCTTAAGTAAATGTTGCATGACAGAATTATCACGGTGTGTATCGATTTTGAGATTACCGCATTGCTTTAATGCCCATTCAAGACAAAAAGAAGCAGTTCCATGGATGGTTCCATCTGAAGTAATACGGTGGACCACGCCATAAGGCATCGAATTCAACCAGTCACCTTCATAAATCTCGTTATAGTCAGGATCATCTGCTTTGTGGTAAAAAAATGTAGCGATGATTTTGGTGTGCTCTTCGCAGACATAGCTGTGACCGGATTTAATATCTGAAATAATGAGTTCTTTTTCTGGATAAGTCGTGCCCCATTGCACTGGATTGCCGTGACTGCTCATAAATGTACGTGCATTTTCATAAAGGTGTAACAGAATGTCTAAATCATCCATGGTCGATTTGCGAATGTTCATAGGTTTGCCCTCTCATTTTTTACATAAAATTTTATAAATATTTTAAAATGAAATCGTGGAATATGCAATAAAAACAGTACTGAAAAATAGTTAGAAAATGCGACGAAATCAAACAAAAAATTAGGGAAAAAGTAACATTATATAGCGGATTGTATGCCGAAAAATGCAATAATTGTACTAAATAAGGAACATAAGAAGAAATAAGGGATTTGAGGTTGTCTTTTTTTTAACGCGATGTTATACTGCGACTGTTGAAAAAAGTAATAGCTATAAAATAGCAAGGAGGAAGTATACAATGTCACAGGCACAGTTTGAACAGTGGACAGGATTCAAAGGAAAACTTTGGAAAGACGGAGTAGATGTTCGTGATTTCGTTCAGAACAACTACAAACCATATGATGGAGATGAATCTTTCTTAGTTGGACCTACAGAAGCAACAGATAAGTTGTGGGGAAGATTACAGGAACTTCAGGCAGAAGAGCGTGCAAAAGGTGGAGTCCTTGATATGGAAACAGAAGTTGTTTCAGGACTTACTGCTTATGGTGCAGCTTATATCGATGACAGCATGAAAGAGCTGGAGAAAGTTGTTGGTCTTCAGACAGACAAACCTCTGAAGAGAGCATTTATGCCTTATGGTGGAATTAAGATGGCAGAGCAGGCTTGTACAACACATGGTTATGAGCCAAGTGCAAAACTGCATGAGATCTTTACAAAATATCACAAAACTCACAATCAGGGAGTATTTGATATCTACACACCAGAGATGAAAAAAGCTCGTCACAACAAAATCATTACAGGACTTCCAGATACATACGGACGTGGACGTATCGTTGGTGACTACCGTCGTGTAGCTTTATATGGTATTGATTACCTTATTAAGGAAAAACAGTCTGATTTCGTAAGAGGCGAGAGACACGGAATGAAAGGAACAGATTTCCGTCTTCGTGAAGAGATCACAGATCAGATCAACGCTCTGAAAGAAATGAAAGAGATGGCTGCCGCATACGGATATGACATTTCTGCACCAGCTAAAGATGCAAGAGAAGCTGCTCAGTGGCTGTACTTCGGATACCTTGCAGCAATCAAGACACAGAACGGTGCTGCAATGAGTGTTGGACGTATTTCTACATTCCTTGATATTTATATTGAAAGAGATCTTGAGAACGGAACTCTGACAGAAGAAGAAGCTCAGGAATTGATCGACCACATGGTTATGAAATTCAGAATGGTTAAGTTTGCTCGTATTCCATCTTACACAGAACTCTTCTCAGGAGACCCAGTATGGGCTACACTTGAGGTTGGTGGACTTGGACAGGACGGACGTTCTATGGTAACAAAGAATGACTTCCGTTTCTTACATACATTAGAGAACATGGGACCTTCACCAGAGCCTAACCTGACAGTACTTTACTCTTCAAGACTGCCAGAGAACTTCAAGAAATATGCATCATTTATTTCTGTAACAACAAGTTCTATCCAGTATGAGAACGATGATGTTATGCGTCCGGTATGGGGCGATGACTACAGCATTTGCTGCTGTGTATCTGCTACTCAGACAGGTAAAGAGATTCAGTTCTTTGGAGCACGTGCAAACCTTGCTAAGTGTCTGTTATACGCAATCAATGGTGGTGTTGATGTGAAGACAAGACAGCAGGTTGGACCAGCTTACAGACCAATTACTTCAGAATATCTTGATATTGATGAAGTAATGGAAAGATATGACGCTATGATGGAATGGCTGTCAAAACTGTATGTAGATACATTGAACATGATTCACTACATGCATGATAAATATTACTATGAAGCAGCAGAGATGGCTCTTATCGACACAGATGTAAGACGTACATTTGCAACAGGTATCGCTGGATTCTCTCACGTAGTAGACTCTTTGAGCGCTATCAAATATGCAAAAGTTAAAACAATTCGTGATGAAGACGGAATCGTAGTTGACTTCGAGACAGAGGGAGACTTCCCAAGATATGGTAACGATGATGATCGTGCTGATGAAATCGCAGTATGGCTTCTTAAGACATTTATGCACAAACTGAAAAAATGCCATACATACAGAAATTCAGAGCCTACAACATCTATCCTTACAATTACATCAAACGTTGTATATGGTAAGGCTACAGGATCCCTTCCAGACGGAAGAAAAGCAGGCGAGCCACTTTCACCAGGTGCTAACCCATCTTACGGTGCAGAGCAGAATGGTCTCTTGGCTTCACTGAACTCTGTTGCAAAACTTCCATACGAAGAAGCATTAGACGGTATTTCAAATACTCAGACAATCAGCCCAAGTGCACTTGGACATACAGATGAAGAGCGTACAAATAACCTTGTAAACGTTCTTGATGGATACTTCGATCAGGGAGCACACCACTTGAACGTAAACGTATTCGGTACAGAGAAACTGATCGATGCTATGGAGCATCCAGAGAAACCAGAATATGCTAACTTTACAATTCGTGTATCTGGATACGCTGTTAAATTCATCGACTTGACTCGTGAGCAGCAGATGGACGTTATTTCCAGAACTTGCCACAAATCAATGTAATAAGAATTAAACTTTGTTGAAAGTAAAGAGGGGCAGTTTCGAAAGGGACTGCTCCTCTTTGTAACAAATATTCAAAAAGGTATTATCAATAATAAGGAGAAAATAAAATGGCAGAAGCATTAAAAGGTTATGTTCATTCGCTGGAAAGCTTTGGATCAGTAGATGGCCCGGGGGTGCGGTATATTATTTTCCTGACAGGATGTGCAATGAGATGCCAGTTTTGTCATAATCCGGATACATGGGATATGAAGAAAGGAACTCTTTACACAACAGATGAACTGTTAGAAAAAGCAATGAAATATCGTTCTTACTGGAAAAATGATGGCGGGATCACAGTAAGTGGTGGAGAACCATTATTGCAGATTGATTTTCTGACAGAATTATTCCGTAAGGCAAAAGCAAATGGGATTCATACAACACTTGATACAAGCGGAAATCCATTTACAAGAGAAGAGCCATTTTTCAGCAAATTTAATGAATTAATGAAATATACAGATCTGGTGATGCTTGATATCAAACATATTGATGATGAGCAGCATAAGATTTTAACAGGATGTACAAATAAAAATATTTTAGATTTGGCCCGTTACTTATCAGACATCAAAAAACCTGTTTGGATTCGTCATGTTCTTGTACCGGAAAGAAGCGATTATGATGAATATTTGATCAAACTGGATGAATTTATTCAATCACTGGATAATGTTCAGAAAGTAGAAGTTCTTCCATATCATACTTTAGGTGCGTATAAATGGGATGAACTTGGCTATGAGTACAAATTAAAAGGAATTGATCCACCATCAGTCGAGAGAGTTGAGAATGCAAATAAACTGCTTCACACAGGAGTTTAGTGCATTTGGAAGTGACAATTGAGGATGGGGAGACCATTTGGGGACGGGGTTTAGTGGCTTTTTTGCGAGCAAAAAAGCCACTAAACCCCGTCCCCAAATGGTCTCCCCATCCCTAATTGTCCCCAAATGTCACTTTCACAAACGTTACTTTCCGTTGTATAATAATGTAACGACAATAAGTATAAGAGAGGAAAGAGAAATGAATAAAAAAGAAGTACTGGAAATTAGAAAACAATTTACACCCGCAAACTGTGCGATTACGCGTATTTGCGGATGCTATGTAGACCATGAAAAGACAAAACGTTTAGAATCGAAAGAAGCATTTCTTTCTTTGCCGGAAGAAGAAGCATTTAAGTATTTTGATATTTTTAAGAAAACATTATCAGGGAGTCTGGGGAAGAACCTGTTGAATATGGAATTTCCTTTGGAACAGGAGATGCCGGGAGGAACGCAGGAATTTTTATTGAAATTAAAAAACAGTAAATTAGAAGATGATATGCTTTTGGAAGAGTTTTACGATAAAATAATCGAGAACTATGAGTATGAAGAAAACTATTATATTATTTTGATCCATGCAATGTATGATATTCCGGGAAAAGGAACAGATGAATTAGAAATGTATGATGCATCGGATGAGGTATTTGAATATCTTATATGCAGTATCTGTCCAGTGTCATTATCAAAAGCCGGATTGTGTTATAATGCCGAGGATAACAGGATTGAAGACCGTATACGTGACTGGATCGTAGATAAGCCTGATAAAGGATTTTTGTTCCCTGCATTTACAGATCGAAGTACAGATATCCATGGGGTATTGTATTATACAAAGAAATCGCAGGACCTTCAGCCGGAGTTGATCAATCAGGTGCTGGGAGCGAAGATGCCGATGTCGGCGGACTCACAGAAAGAGACATTCCAGATGATCATTGAGGATACGCTCGGCGAAGATGGTGATTATGAAACGGTAAGAAATATTCATGAGACTCTGAATGAAATTATTGAAGAACATAAAGATGAGCCGGAACCAGTATCCTTAGATAAAACAGATGTGAAGAAAATCTTTGAGAATAGTGGCGTATCAGCAGAACAGATGGAGGTATTTGAACAGACATTTGAGGCTGCAGCGGGCGAAAAATCAACACTTATCGCAGAAAATATTGCAGAGACAAGAAAATTCAATATTGAGACACCTGACGTGGTTATAAAAGTAAACCCGGACAGAGCTGATTTGATTGAAACAAGGATAATTGATGGAAGACAATGCATTGTGATTCCTGTTGATGACCATATAGAATTGAATGGGATTAATGTCCGTACAATAAAACGCCCGCAGGCAGATAAATAAAAGGAGATGAGTTAAATGAAACAGAATACACTGGAAGGCAGAGCGAAAACCAAAAACGGCGTAAAGAGATTGTGTTTTTCTGTGGTTTGTATTTTGCTGGAAGTTCTTTTTGTTATAGTTATGCTCACCAAATTGAATAGATACGCAGAATTTGTCAATCTGCTGACAAGGATTCTGGCAGGCGGTTTGGTTTTGGGACTTTATGCATCCAACAAAACTTCGTCTATGAAAATGCCATGGATAATTTTGATACTTATATTTCCGATAATGGGAGTTGGTCTGTACTTGATGATTGGATTAAACGGCGGAACTCGTAAAATGAGAATACGATACAAAGAAATTGATGATACTATTTTGCCGTTACTTCCGGAAAATCAAGAAACTTTAGGAAGATTAAACGAGAAAAATCCAAAAGCCGGCAATATTGCTTACTATATAAAGAAAAATGCAAGTTATCCGGTATATCAGAATACAGATGTAACATATTACAGTGAAGCGGTAAAAGGACTGGAAGCCCAGCTTGAAGAATTGTCAAAAGCAGAAAGTTTTATTTTTATGGAATACCATGCGATTGAGGATGCACAAGCGTGGTATATGATCCAAAAGGTTTTGGAAGAACGAGTACAAGCAGGAGTAGAAGTTCGCATTTTTTATGATGACATGGGGTCAATCGGATTCATAAATACAGATTTTATAAAGAAGCTTGAGAATGTAGGGATTCAGTGCCGCGTATTCAATCCATTTATGCCGGGTCTGAATGTATTTCTAAATAATCGAGATCATCGTAAAATTACGGTTATAGATGGAAAAATCGGATTTACCGGTGGCTATAATCTTGCAAATGAGTACTTTAATTTTACACATCCATACGGACAGTGGAAGGATACAGGGATTCGTTTAGAGGGAGACGCAGTCCGGTCATTGACGATAACATTTTTAGAAATGTGGAATGCAGTCAATGATAAAGATAAAAATGATACGGATTTTGAAAAATATTTATTACCATATGAGTATCATGCAGAACAAAGTGGATTTATCCAGCCTTATGCGGACAGTCCGATGGATGATGAGCAGGTGGGCGAAGAAGTTTACATCAGCATGATAAATAAAGCAGAAAAATATTGTTGGTTTATGACGCCGTATCTGATTATTACAGATGAGATGATGCATGCAATGTGTCTGGCTGCGAAACGTGGAGTTGATGTAAGGATAATTACACCGGGAATTCCGGATAAGAAATTAATTTATAGTGTTACACGTTCATTTTATCACGGACTGGTAAAAGATGGAGTGCGTATTTTTGAATGGACTCCTGGATTTTGCCATGCAAAAATGAGTGTAGCAGATGATTGTATGGCTACGTGTGGAACCATAAATCTGGATTATAGAAGCCTTTATCATCATTTTGAAAATGGATGCTTTATGGCAGATTGTTGCGCAGTTACTTTGATTAGAGAAGATTTAGAAGCAACCATGAAAGAATGCTGTGAAGTGACGGAAAAATATAGTTCAGGAAATAGTGCTTATTTGCGTCTGGGCCAATTGTTTATGAGATTATTTGCAGGATTATTATAGAAATGAAAACAGACTTAAAAAGAGAAAAACAAGAGTTACGGAAACAAATAAAAAAGAAAATTTTAGAACTTTCAATAGCGTATTGTAAGTCAGCAGATGAGAAGATTAGCAAACATGCATTAACACTTCCTGAATATGAGAATGCAAAGGTAGTCTTTTGTTATGTGGGAACGAAAGATGAAATCAATACAACGCCGATGTTACAGGAAATATTAAAATCCGGCAGGAAGCTTGGTGTTCCAAAGTGTATTTCAAAAGGTGTTATGAAAGTTTATGCGATTACAAGCCTGGATGACTTGGAAGAAGGTGCTTATGGCATTATGGAGCCAAAAGGTTACTGCGAAGAGATACCACCGCAGAAGATTGATCTGGCATTTGTACCATGTGTCACATGCAATAAAAAAGGTGACAGACTCGGATACGGTGGGGGATTTTATGACAGATATCTTAGTCAGACAGATGCGTGGAGAGTAATCTTGTGCAGAGAAAAAATACTTCTGTCGGAGATACCGACAGAAGGGCATGACTTGAGGATGGATGTTGTGGTATCCGAGAGAGAAATCGTTCGATATCAAACGGAAAATTAGAGAAAAATATTAAAAAACTGTGAAAATACAACAGGATTTCTTGACAAATATAATCAATGCTCCTAAAATAACCGTTAGACATCTAACTAATTACTGATGAAGAAAAGAGGGATGATATAAGTGAATGATGAAAAAGAAATGTCAATCGTCAATATTATGAATCAGATTATGCATATGGAGATGAATTGTGCCAGTCAGTCGTTAAAACAATATGAATTAAAACCATGGCAGGCAGCGATATTTTTCTCATTACATCAAAATAGTGGTATGTCACAAAGGGAATTAGCTAAAAAGATGAAACTGACACCACCGACGATCACATCGGGAATTAAGAAGATGGAAAAGCAGGGCTTGATCGAGCGCCGGCCTGACGAACAGGATCAACGAATTATGAGATTATATTTGACAGAAAAGGCAGAGAATTGTCTTGAACAGGTTTGGGGTGTAATTAATAAGATGGAAGAGATGTTAGTTTCGGGGTTTAGCATAGAAGAAAAAATCCTGCTTAGAAGATTTTTACTCCAAATGCTGGATAATTTAAAACAGCATACGGAACGTACAACCGACCAGAAAAACAATTAAAACAGAAGGAAGAAAGGATTTGTACTATGGGTAAATTATTCAAATATCTGAAAACGTACTGGAAGATGGCATTTGTTATATTGCTTGTACTTTTGGTTCAGGTATATTGCGACTTATCTCTGCCAAGTTATACGTCAGATATCGTAAATGTTGGAATTCAGCAGGCAGGTGTCGATGACAAGATACCGGAAGCAATTTCAGAAGAAGAGATGGAGAAAGTATTGTTGTTTGTACAGGCAGATGACAGGCAGACAGTGCTGGATGCATATGAAAAAGATGAGAATACTTATAATCAAACAGCATATGTATTGAAGAAAAACATTCAGGATAACGAAGAGAAAACAGAAGAATTAGAAGAGATTTTATCTGTTCCGATGATGATGACAGCTGGATTTGAACAAGGAAGTGATACAACAGCTAAGATTGAAGAGCAGTTGCGTGCAAACATTCCGGCCGAGATGCTTCCAAAAGATGCAACAGTATTTGATATTTTGAAAATGCTGCCGGAAGAGCAACTTTCACAGATGACGGATAAGATGAAAGACCAGATGGATGATATGCCGGATACGATCATAGAACAGGCCGGAATCAGCTATATCAAAACGGCATATGAAGATCTTGGTATGGATATGAATCAGATACAATTCCATTATTTGTTTGTAACAGGAGGAAAGATGCTTGCACTTGCATTACTCGGAATGTTGGCAAGTGTTCTGGTCGGACTGCTGGCATCACGCGTGGGTGCATCAACAGGACGCGACCTTCGTGGCAAAGTGTTTAGAAAAGTTGTTGGATTTTCCAATAATGAATTTGATCAGTTTTCAACAGCTTCATTGATTACAAGAAGTACCAATGATATTCAGCAGATACAGATGTTGATCGTTATGCTTCTTCGTATTGTATTATATGCTCCGCTTATCGCAATCGGCGGTATTTATAAAGTATTCCAAACAAATGTATCTATGTCATGGATCATTGCATTGGCAGCGATTTTAATCGTACTGGTAGTTTCTGTATTGTTTATTGTTGCAATGCCAAAATTTAAGATCATGCAGCAATTGATTGATAAACTGAATCTTGTAACACGTGAAATCTTAACTGGTTTATCAGTTATCCGTGCATTTAGTACAGAAAAACATGAAGAAGAAAGATTCGATAAAGCGAATAGAGATTTGACAAAAACCAATCTTTTTGTAAACCGTGCTATGACATTTATGATGCCGGTTATGATGGTAGTTATGAATGCAATTTCTGTACTGATCGTATGGACGGGAGCGCATGGCATAAATGACGGTCAGATGCAGGTCGGTGATATGATGGCATTTATCCAATATACAATGCAGATTATCATGGGATTTTTAATGCTGTGTATGATTTCTGTCATGTTACCTAGAGCAGCTGTTGCAGCAGAGCGTGTAGATGAAGTGTTGACAAGCAAGACGATCATCAAAGATCCAGAGCAGCCGAAACATTTGCCAAAGAAAACAGAAGGCGTTTTGAAATTCAATCATGTATCATTTAAATATCCTGGTGCAGATGAAGATGTTCTTGAAGATATTGACTTTACGGCACATCCGGGACAGACAACGGCCATTATCGGAAGTACCGGAAGCGGAAAATCTACATTAGTGAATTTGATTCCTCGTTTCTATGATGTGACAGAAGGTTCTATTACATTGGATGGTATTGATATCCGAGAAATGACACAGCAGGAGCTGAGAAGTAAACTGGGATATGTTCCACAGAAAGGTGTTCTGTTCTCAGGAACGATTGGTTCGAATATTATGTTTGGCAATCCGGACGGAAATGAACAGGATATGGAAGAGGCAGCCAAGATTGCACAGGCAACAGAATTTATCGATACAAAATCCAAAAAATATGACAGTACAATTTCACAGGGCGGTAGAAATGTATCAGGAGGACAAAAGCAGCGTCTTTCGATTGCACGTGCGATTGCAAAACATCCAAAACTCTTTGTTTTCGATGACAGTTTTTCAGCACTGGATTATAAGACAGATGTAGCACTTCGTAAGGCATTGAAGGAAAAAACATCAGACAGTACTGTGTTAATCGTAGCACAGCGTATTAGTACAATTTTGCATGCGGAACAGATTATTGTTCTGGACGATGGAAAGATTGCCGGAGTCGGTACTCATCAGGAGTTGCTGAAAAATTGTGAGGTATATCAGCAGATTGCAGCTTCTCAGTTATCAGAAGCAGAATTAAAGGCGGGATTAGAAGAAAATGGGAAAGGAGGAGAACAGTAATGAGTGAAAATCGAGGACCAAGACGTGGGCCGATGGGTCATGGACGTATGGGTGGAGAAAAGGCAAAAGATTTCAAAGGTACCATGGGAAAATTAATTAAATACATGAGTGCATTTAAGATTCAGATGCTGTTCGTTGTAATCTTTGCCATTGGAGGAACTGTCTTTAATATCATCGGACCGAAAATACTTGGTAAAGCAACAACAGAGATTTTTAATGGACTGGTAAGCAAAGTTTCCGGCGGAAGCGGAATGGATTTTGAAAAGATTGCAACCATTTTGCTGACAGCATTGGCATTGTATGTAACGAGTGCATTGTGCTCGTTGGTACAGGGCTTCTTGATGACGGGAGTTTCACAAAAAACAACATACCGATTGAGAAAAGAAATTTCACAGAAAATCAATCGTATGCCAATGAATTACTTTGATACGAGAACACATGGTGAAGTGCTTTCAAGGGTTACGAATGATGTGGACACTCTGGGACAGAGTTTGAATCAGAGTGCAACACAGATCATAACTTCGACAACAACGATCATCGGTGTACTTGTGATGATGTTGTCAATCAGTCCTCTTATGACACTGGTTGCACTCTTAATCCTTCCTGTTTCACTTGGCATGATTTCATTTGTAATGAAACATTCACAGAAATATTTCAAAGGACAGCAGGAATATTTGGGAAATGTAAATGGTCAGGTGGAGGAAGTTTATTCTGGGCATAATATCGTGAAAGCCTTTAATAAGGAAAAAGATGTGATCGAAGAGTTTGAGAAGACGAATGATAAATTATATGATTCAGCATGGAAATCACAGTTCTTTTCCGGAATGATGATGCCGATCATGCAGTTTGTGGGAAATTTAGGATATGTAGGGGTAGTTATACTCGGAGGCGTTTTAGCTGCTAAGAAGGCGATTGAGGTCGGAGATATACAGTCATTTATCCAGTATGTAAGAAACTTTACTCAGCCAATTCAGCAGCTTGCACAGGTTGCAAATATGCTACAGTCCACAGCAGCAGCTTCAGAACGTGTCTTTGAATTCCTTGAAGAAGAGGAAGAAGATCAGACAGTTCCAAATCCGGTATCAGTAGAAGGGTTAGAAGGAAATGTTACATTTGAGCATGTGCATTTTGGATACAATGAGGATAAGATTATTATCAATGATTTTTCTGTTGATGTAAAAGAAGGACAGAAAATTGCGATTGTTGGACCGACTGGTGCAGGAAAAACAACAATGATCAAGCTTTTGATGCGTTTCTATGACGTGAACAGCGGGGCAATTTTGATTGATGGACACAATGTTAAGGATTTTAACAGAAGTGAATTAAGACAGATGTTTGGAATGGTACTTCAGGATACATGGTTGTTCCATGGAAGTATAAAGGATAACATTAAATATGGAAAGCTGGATGCGACAGATGAAGAAGTGATTGAAGCTGCAAAGGCGGCAAGAGTACATCGATTTGTACAGACATTGCCGGGTGGATACGATATGGAATTAAACGAAGAAGCAAGTAATGTGTCACAGGGACAGAAACAGCTTCTTACAATTGCGAGAGCAATTCTTGCAGATCCTAAAATATTAATCCTGGATGAGGCTACAAGCTCTGTAGATACAAGAACAGAAATTCAAATCCAAAAAGCGATGGATACGCTTATGAAGGGAAGAACAAGTTTTGTGATCGCACATAGACTTTCTACTATACGTGATGCAGATGTGATCCTGGTTATGAAAGATGGAGATATTGTAGAACAGGGCAATCACGAAGAACTGCTTGCAAAAAATGGATTCTATGCAGATTTGTATAACTCACAGTTTGAAAATACAACAGAACAAGCATCATAAATCGAATGAAAAGATGGAAAGAGACCTTAATTGATGGGTCTCTTTCTTCTATGTTACATTGTTATCATAGGGTGAAAGAATAACGATATAATTGTTTTTTAAATAGAAATGTGAAAAAAGGGTTTCACAAAAGGGTGTTTCCATATTATAATGCAAGGTAATGATGTATTTACAAAAGGAGAAATCATAGTATGGAATCGGGGTTAACACATTTTGATGAAAATGGCAAGGCACTGATGGTGGATGTGACAGATAAAGGAGAGACTGTTCGTGAGGCAACTGCCGCAGGAAAAATCATGGTCAGCAGAAAAGTATATGAAGCAATTGCAGCAGGAACAGTTGGAAAAGGAGATGTCCTGGGAGTGGCGACAACAGCCGGGATTATGGGAGCTAAGAGAACAGCTGAGCTGATTCCGATGTGTCATATTCTTCCAATCACGAATTGTAGAGTGACGTTTGATATGGATGAAGAAAGTTGTACAATCTACTGCTATTGTACAGTGAAAGTGACAGGAAAGACAGGAGTAGAGATGGAAGCGCTGACAGGGGTCAGTGTTGCACTTTTGACCGTGTATGATATGTGTAAGGCATTGGATAAATCGATGGAGATCGGTGAGATTTATCTTTGTAGAAAGACGGGCGGTAAGAGTGGCGAAGTGCGAAATGAGAAAGCACCATATATACAGCATGAAAATAAGACACCTAAGAATGATCCGTTAAAAGATTTGGATTATCAGTTGGGCAATCCGAATAGAAAACGGACGGTAACAGGACGCGGAACACTGGATGATTTGGATTTATTATAAGATGCAAAAAGAAAGGAAGATTGAACATGAAGTGGAAAAGTTTTCGCTTAAAGACAACTACACAGGCAGAAGATATCGTGAGCAGTATGCTGGCAGATTTGGGAATCGAAGGAGTTCAGATTGAAGATAAGATTCCTTTGACAGCGGCAGATAAGGAGCAGATGTTTGTGGATATTTTGCCGGAAACAGAGGCTGATGACGGAATTGCATATTTAAGCTTTTATTTAGAAGAAGATGCGGATACAGAAAGTATTTTGAAAAATGTCCGTCAGGAACTGGAAGAAATGTCAGAATTTATGGATCTTGGAGAATGTTCTATTGAAGAATCCGAGACAGAGGATGTGGATTGGGTAAATAATTGGAAACAATATTTCCATCAGTTTTATGTAGATGATATTTTAATCATTCCGTCATGGGAAGATGTAAAACCGGAAGATGAGGATAAGATGGTGATCCATATTGATCCGGGAACAGCATTTGGAACAGGAATGCATGAGACAACACAGTTATGCATTCGCCAGATTCGTAAGCATGTGACTCCGGATACAGAAATTCTTGATGTTGGATGCGGAAGTGGAATCCTTGGAATGCTGGCACTTAAATTTGGAGCGAAACATTCCGTAGGAACAGACCTTGATCCTTGTGCAATCGATGCAACATATGAAAATATGGAAGTGAATGGTATTTCAAAGGATCAGTATGAAGTTATGATCGGAAATATTATTGATGATAAAGCGGTACAGGATAAGGTTGGATATGAATGCTATGATATCGTTGTGGCAAATATTCTCGCAGATGTGTTAGTCGCTCTTACACCGGTGATTGTAAATCAGCTGAAAAAGGGTGGTATATATATCACAAGCGGAATCATCGATGATAAAGAAGAGACTGTTGTTGAAGCTGTGAAAAAAGCAGGACTGGAAGTGCTGGAAGTGACATATCAGGGTGAGTGGGTGTCTGTAACAGCGCGAAAGAACTAATTAAAAGGAGAGACAAAAATGCATCATTTTTTTGTTGAACCAACGCAAATCTGTGGAGATACGATTGCAATAGAGGGTTCGGATCTGAACCATATGAAAAATGTGTTGAGGATTAAACCAGGAGAATCAGTTGAAATCAGTGACGGAAGTTCAAACAGATATATATGTGAAGTGGACGAGTATGATCAGGACTCGGCAAGACTACATATCTGTGATAAGATTCAGGATGATGTAGAACTTCCGTCCAGAATTTATCTGTTTCAAGGACTGCCAAAAGCTGATAAGATGGAATTGATCATACAGAAAGCTGTGGAGCTTGGTGTTTATGAGGTGGTTCCGGTTGTGACAAAGCGTGCAGTAGTAAAACTGGATGAGAAAAAAGCTGCCAAGAAGGTTGCACGCTGGAATGCAATCGCAGAAGGGGCGGCAAAACAGTCCGGAAGAAACAGAATTCCAGAAGTTCACGACGTTATGACATTTGCAGAGGCATTAGAATTTGCAAAAAGCTTAGATGTCCGTCTGATTCCTTATGAGAAAGCAGAAGAAATGGGGACGATGAAATCAGCTGTAGATCAGATTAAGCCAGGTGAAAGTATTGGGGTTTTTATCGGACCGGAAGGCGGATTTGAAGAGGCGGAGATTGAACAGGCGATGGAACAGGAGATTATACCGGTTTCATTGGGAAAAAGAATATTGAGGACAGAGACGGCAGGGTTGACAATTTTATCAATTCTGATGTATCACTTAGAATGTGAGATTCATAATTTATAGTAAGAAACGTTCAGAGCAACAGTGAAAAATCTGAACAAGACAGAGAAGGAAAGGTAACATGGAAGTTTATTTAGATAATTCGGCGACAACAAGAGCATATCCGGAAGTTGGAGATATTGTATATAAAGCAATGTGTCAAGATTATGGTAATCCGTCTTCGATGCATCGTAAAGGCGTAGAGGCGGAGCATTATGTGAAAGATGCAAAAGAAATTTTGGCAAAGCTATTAAAAGTAAATGCGAAGGAAATCTTTTTTACATCAGGAGGTACAGAAAGCGATAACCTGGCTTTAATCGGAGCAGCACGGGCAAATCGGCGCAGGGGGAATCATTTGATCACATCTTCAATCGAACATCCTGCTATTTTAAATACAATGCGTTATCTGGAAGAAGAGGAAGGATTTCGGGTGACATATTTACCGGTAGATGAGAATGGACGTGTTTGTTTAGAAGCATTAAAAGAGGCACTGTGCCAAGATACGATTTTGGTATCTATCATGTATGTTAATAATGAGATTGGTTCTGTCCAACCGATTGAAGAAGCTGTAAAAATCGTAAAAAACTTCAATCCAAGAATTCTCTTCCATTCTGATGCAGTGCAGGGATTTGGAAAGTACCATATTTATCCGAAACGAGTTTGGATTGATATGCTTTCAGCAAGTGGTCATAAAATCCATGGACCAAAAGGAACAGGATTTATATATATAAATGAGAAAGTAAAGATTAAGCCTATTATTTTCGGAGGAGAGCAGCAGAAGAATATTCGTTCCGGTACAGAAAATGTTCCGGGGATTGCAGGACTTGGACTTGCGGCAAAGATGATATATCAAGATCTGAACATGAAAGTTTCACTGATGAGGGAACTGAAAGCTTATTTTATAGAAGGAATATCGAAAATAGAACACACAACGGTGCATGGTCTGACTGATGAAAATAGTGCACCTCATATTATAAGCGTTGGCATTGCAGGGGTTAGAAGTGAAGTGTTGCTGCATACTTTGGAAGATAAAGGTATATACGTGTCTTCAGGTTCTGCGTGTGCATCAAATCATCCTGCAATCAGTGGAGTGTTAAGAGGAATTGGAACTTCACAGGAGTACCTGGATTCGACATTGCGTTTCAGTATGTCAGAATTTACAACAAAAGAAGAAATTGACTATACGTTGGAAACACTATATAATTGTGTACCGATGTTAAGGAGATATACAAGACATTAAAAAGGAGAAAGATATGAAATTTCATTCATTTTTGATCAAATACGGTGAGATTGGAATTAAAGGAAAAAACCGTTATATATTTGAGGACGCATTGGTTCGTCAGATTCGATTTGCATTGAAAGATGTAGATGGAGAATTTTATGTTCACAAATCTTATGGAAGAGTATATGTGGATTGTGATGGAGAGTATGATTATGAAGAGACTGTAGAAAGTCTTGCAAGAGTATTTGGAATTGTTGGAATTTGTCCGGTTGTCCGTTTGGAGGATAAAGGCTTTGAAGAACTGAAAAAAGAAGTAGTTGCTTATATGGATGAGATGTATCCGGATAAGAATAAGACTTTTAAGGTAGAGGCGAGAAGAAGTAAAAAGAGCTATCCTCTTCAGTCTATGCAGATTAACTGTCAGTTAGGTGAAGTGATTTTAGATGCATTTCCTGAGATGAAGGTAGATGTACATCATCCGGATATTATGTTGAATGTAGAAGTCCGTGAAGAGATTTATCTTTATTCAGAGATTATTCCGGGACCGGGTGGAATGCCGGTTGGAACAAACGGAAGTGCGATGTTACTTCTGTCAGGCGGAATCGACAGCCCGGTTGCGGGATATATGATCGCAAAACGAGGAGTTTCTTTGGAAGCAACATATTTTCATGCACCACCGTATACAAGCGAACGTGCAAAAGAAAAGGTTGTAGATCTTGCACGTCTTGTATCAAAATATTCAGGACCGATCAAATTGAATGTTGTAAACTTCACAGATATTCAGTTGTATATTTATGAGAAGTGTCCACACGAAGAACTCACGATCATTATGCGTCGTTATATGATGAAGATTGCAGAACATTTTGCAAAACAGGACGGTTGTCTTGGCATGATCACAGGAGAGAGTATTGGACAGGTTGCAAGTCAGACAATGCAGAGTCTGAATGTGACAAATGCGGTTTGCACATTGCCGGTTTATCGTCCACTGATTGGCTTTGATAAACGTGATATCGTAGAAATTTCAGAAAAAATCAACACATATGAGACTTCAATACTGCCATTCGAAGATTGCTGTACAATTTTCGTGGCAAAACATCCGGTTACAAAACCAATTTTGGAGAAGATTGAAAAATCAGAATTGAATCTGGCAGAAGGTATTGATGAATTAGTACAGAAAGCAATTGATACAGTAGAAGTGATTAAAGTAAAATAATCGTTGCTGGTCACAGGTACTGTGAACAGTAGCAAATAATCAAAACAAAAAGGCTGTCGTAAAAGACAGCCTTACTACTTGACAAATGTAAGTCGATTACTTATTTGATGATGTATGGCTCAAGAGCTGCAAGGATATCATCCAATTCGCCATCGGCATGAATGTTCAGGTCGATTGGTTTTGAAAGATCCAGGCTGAAGATACCCATAATAGATTTAGCATCAATTACATATCTTCCAGATACAAGATCAAAGTCGTTATCGTATTTTGTGATTTCATTTACGAAAGACTTTACTTTGTCAATTGAGTTTAAAGAAATCTGTACAGTTTTCATGTTATAATCCCTCCTTGATATACGAAAAAGTACGAGGTTTTCCCTCTTAGCTTATTCTACGAGATAGGAATATAAAAGTCAAGAAACTGATAGAAAAAAGAACGATAGAAGGAGAAAAATTAATGAAAAAAGTAGCGTTGCATAATTTGGGATGCAAGGTGAATGCGTATGAGACAGAAGCCATGCAGGAAATGCTGGAAAAAGAGGGGTATGAAATTGTTCCGTTTAAAGAAGGCGCAGACATTTATATTATTAATACATGTACAGTGACGAATATTGCAGACAGAAAATCCAGACAGATGTTGCATCGTGCGAGAAAAATGAATCCGGATGCAATTGTAGTTGCGGCCGGATGTTATGTGCAGGCACAGGAAAATGAACATCATGAATTAGATTCCTGTATTGACATTGTAATTGGAAATAATAAAAAACAAGATTTGATTCAGATTTTAGATGAATATGAATCAAAATGTAAAACAGAGGAAGTAATTGATATTAATCATACAAATGAATATGAAAACCTAAATCTGTCTCGCACCGGAGAACATACAAGAGCTTACATCAAAGTGCAGGATGGATGCAATCAGTTCTGTTCATATTGTATTATTCCGTTTGCAAGAGGCCGCGTGCGCAGTCGTTCTCTGGAAGATGTAGTACAGGAAGTAACAACATTATCTGGAAATGGTTACAAGGAAGTTGTTCTTACAGGAATTCATCTGAGTTCTTATGGAGTTGATTTTGAAGAACAGGAAGCGAGAAAGAAAACAGATTTACTGACATTGATTCTGGCAGTTCATGAAATTCCGGGTATTGAACGTATTCGTCTGGGTTCTCTGGAACCAAGGATCATCACAGAAGAATTTGCTAAAACAATAGCAGGACTTCCGAAGATGTGTCCACATTTTCATTTATCTTTACAGAGCGGGTGTGATGCAACTTTGAAACGTATGAATCGCCGCTATACAACGGGTGAGTATTATGAAAAGTGTGAGCTTTTGCGAAAATATTTTGACCACCCGGCGTTGACAACGGATGTAATTGTAGGATTTCCGGGAGAGACAGAAGAAGAGTTTGAAGAATCAAAAGCATTTGTCGACAAAGTAAACTTTTATGAAACACATATTTTTAAATATTCTAAACGGGAAGGAACAAGGGCAGCTGTGATGGAAAATCAGGTGCCGGAACAGATAAAGGCAGAAAGAAGTGCACAATTGATTGAGCTGGGAGCAAAAAAACAGGAAGCATACGAGAAAGAAATGGTTGGAAAAGATGTAGAAATCCTTGTGGAAGAACCAGCACAGATCAACGGAAAAGAAGTACAAGTCGGGCACACAAAAGAATATATAAAAGTTGCATTGGAATCAGATGAAAATTTACAGAATCAGATTGTCAAGGTGCGAATAGATGACCATTCTCAAATTATCCATTGAATTTTAAACGGGATTATATTAGAATGATAAGTAGGGAATCTGGCAACTTTGTTTTGCCGGAGGATGTTTTGTGGCTGTCTGGGACAGATGCGAGATGTAAATTTATTATGGGTTATAAAAATAATGACCGGTAATGAAAACAATACAATGTTAGACATAAAAAGAGAAAGGTGGAAAAAAACATGAGTGATTTGAGTAATACACAATTCTTTCAGGTTGAACCAGGTCCGCAGATTTCTGCAAAAGATATCTTAGAGATCGTTTTCAAAGCGTTGAAAGAAAAAGGATATAATCCGGTAAACCAGATTGTTGGATATATTATGTCCGGAGATCCAACTTATATTACAAGTTACAATGGAGCAAGAAGTCTTGTGATGAAAGTGGAGAGAGATGAACTGGTAGAAGAGTTATTGAAGTCGTATATTCAGAATAATTCATGGGAATAATTAAATTATGAGAATTATGGGATTGGATTATGGCACGAAGACAGTTGGGGTTGCAATTAGTGACGCACTTGGTCTGACGGCTCAGGGTATAGAGACAATAGAACGAAAAGAAGAAAACAAGCTGCGTCGCACATGTGCACGCATCGAAGAACTGATTCGTGAATATGAAGTAGAAAAGATCGTGCTCGGCTTTCCAAAACATATGAACAATGATGTGGGAGAGAGAGCAGAGAAGTCACTGGAATTTAAAGCAATGTTAGAACGAAGAACCGGACTTGAAGTGGTCATGTGGGATGAACGCCTGACGACGGTTGCTGCGGAGCGTACATTGATTGAAAGTAAAGTAAGACGAGAGGATCGGAAAAAGTATATTGATAAGATTGCAGCAGTATTTATATTACAGGGATATCTGGATTCGCTGCAGATTTCAAAATAAAGGGGAGACCTATGGAGAAGATTACATTTACATTTGAAGATACAAACGAAACAGTTGACTTTTTCGTTTTGGAGCAAACAAAGTTAAATGGTGCTACATACTTACTCGTAGCTGATAATGAAAGCGATGATGCAGAATGTCTGATTTTGAAAGAGACAGAGTCAGGAAATGAACAGGACAATCTGTATGATATCGTAGAAGACGATAATGAATTGACAGCAGTTTCGAAGGTGTTTGAAGAACTGTTGGAAGATGTTGACATTACATTGTAAATATCCGACAAAGGATAGTTGCGATAGATTTACTACACAGGAATTGGAGTAGACGATGGAACAGGAAAAGGTGGAGAAACTACTTCGGGCAAAGTTAAAAGAACGGGGCTTGAAGATTACACAGCAGCGTCTGCTTGTATTGTCCACGCTTGCAAAAAGCGGCGGTAATCACATGGCAGCAGAAGAGCTGTATGCACAGATACAACAGCAGTATCCGGAGATTGGATTGGCTACTGTATATCGTACATTACAACTTTTATATGAGATGCAGTTGATAGACCGCATTAATCTGGATGATGGTTGTGTGCGTTATGAGATCGGGCATTTGTTCGAAGGTGAGATGAAACACAGTCATCATCATTTAATATGTAGGAAATGCGGGAAAGTATTTCCGTTTGATGGTGATTTGTTAGATGGATTGGAAACGCATATTCAGGAAAAAACAGGATTTCATATTGTGGATCATGAGTTGAAATTTTATGGTGTGTGTAAACAATGCATGGAACAAGAATAAAACTCCGGTTTTTGTCAGTACAAAAAATAGATGGAGGTGTGAAATTTTTGAAAAAGCAAAATACAGGAAAATTGCGTATCATTCCTTTAGGTGGTCTGGAACAGATTGGAATGAATATAACAGCCTTTGAATATGAAGACAGTATTATTGTTGTGGATTGCGGTCTCGCATTCCCGGAAGATGACATGCTTGGTATTGATCTGGTTATTCCGGATATCACATATTTAAAGGATAACATTAGCAAGGTGAAGGGATTTGTGATCACTCATGGACATGAAGATCATATTGGTGCCTTGCCTTATGTGCTCAAAGAAATTAATATTCCGATTTATACAACTAAATTAACAATGGGAATTATTGAAAATAAATTGAAAGAACACAATTTGCTTCGTTCTACAAGAAGAAAAGTTGTGCGTCATGGTCAGTCTATCAATTTAGGAAAATTCAGAATTGAATTTATTAAAACAAACCATAGTATACAGGATGCATCCGCTTTGGCAATTTATTCACCGGCAGGAATTGTGGTACACACAGGAGACTTTAAAGTAGATTATACACCGGTATTTGGAGATGCGATTGATTTACAGAGATTTGGAGAAATTGGTAAAAAAGGCGTACTTGCATTAATGTCAGATAGTACCAATGCAGAGCGCAAAGGATTTACTCAATCTGAAAAAACAGTAGGTATTACATTTGATCACATTTTTGCAGAGCATCAGAATACACGAATTATTATTGCAACATTTGCATCGAATGTGGATCGTGTGCAGCAGATTATCAACTCTGCATATAAATATGGAAGAAAAGTAGTTGTAGAAGGTCGAAGTATGGTGAATATTATTTCGACAGCTTCAGAACTTGGCTATCTGAATGTACCGGAGCATACATTGATTGAGATTGATGATATGAAGAATTATCCACCGGAGAAGATGGTGCTGATTACAACAGGAAGTCAGGGAGAATCGATGGCTGCCTTGTCTCGTATGGCAGCAGATGTGCATCGCAAGGTCACAATTCAGCCGAATGATACAATTATATTTAGCTCGAATCCAATCCCGGGAAATGAAAAATCAGTTTCACGTGTGATCAACGAATTATCTTCAAAGGGAGCAAACGTAATATTTCAGGATGCTCATGTATCCGGGCATGCTTGTCAGGAAGAATTGAAATTAATCTATTCTCTTGTAAAACCGAAATATGCGATTCCGGTTCATGGAGAGTATCGTCATTTGAAAGCAAACTCTGAAATTGCAATGTCTCTTGGGATTCCAAAGGAGAATGTATTTATTATTCAATCAGGAGATGTTCTGGAGCTTTGCGATGAAAGCGCAAAAGTGGTAGATAAGGTTCACACAGGAGCAATTCTGGTAGATGGTCTTGGTGTTGGAGACGTTGGTAATATTGTGCTTCGAGACAGACAGCATCTGGCTGAGGATGGAATTATTATTGTTGTTTTAACTTTAGAGAAGGGAAGCAACCGTCTTCTGGCAGGACCGGATATTGTTTCTCGTGGATTTGTATATGTACGAGAATCAGAAGGTTTGATGGAAGAAGCAAGAAGAGCGGTAAGTGACAGCCTGGATAAATGCCTGAGCAATCGTCATGCAGACTGGAATAAGATCAAATTAACAATCAGGGATACAATGAATGACTTTATTTGGAAGAAAACAAAGAGAAGACCAATGATTATCCCAATTATTATGGATGTGGATATGTAAGATATGATAGTAGATGAACGTATCGTTACATTCATCAATTCCATGGAGACAGAGAATAGTAAAATATTAGAAGCGATTGAAAGCGAGGCATTGAGTACTTATGTACCGATTATTCGCAAAGAGATGCAGAGCTTTCTGAAAGTACTTCTGACGATTCAAAAACCTATGCGCATTCTGGAAGTCGGAACTGCCGTAGGTTTCTCTGCGTTATTGATGAGTGAGTATGCACCTGCCGGGTGTGAAATTACAACGATTGAAAATTATGAAAAAAGAATTCCAATTGCGAGGAATAACTTTAAAAGAGCAGGAAAAGAATCTCAGATCACTCTGTTAGAGGGAGACGCAATGGAGGTTCTTCCGACGTTAGATGAACCATATGATTTTATATTTATGGATGCAGCAAAAGGACAGTATATTCATTATATGCCGGAAGTGATGCGTTTGCTAAAAACAGGAGGAACGCTGGTTTCGGATAATGTGATGCAGGATGGAAGTATTATAGAGTCAAGGTTTGCAGTAGAGCGACGTGACAGAACAATCCATTCAAGAATGAGAGAATATCTTTATGAGTTAAAGCATCATGAAGAGTTGCTGACATCAATTATTCCATTAGGGGATGGAGTTGCTGTCAGTGTGAAATTAGATAAAAAAGATACAAAAGTTGGAGAATAAAAATAGCAGAATTGAAAGGAAAAGAATATGTCAAGACATCCTGAGTTATTGATTCCGGCAAGTAGTCTGGAGGTATTAAAAACAGCAGTAATATTTGGAGCAGATGCAGTATATATCGGTGGAGAAGCATTTGGTTTACGTGCAAAAGCAAAGAATTTTTCAATGGAAGATATGAAAGAAGGAATTGAATTTGCACATGCACATGATGTGAAGGTTTATGTTACAGCAAATATTCTGGCACACAATGATGATTTGGAGGGGGTCAGAGAGTATTTTGAAGAATTAAAAGAAATCAAACCGGACGCATTGATCATCGCAGACCCAGGTGTGTTTGAAATTGCAAAAGAAGTATGTCCTGAGATTGAGCGTCATGTGAGTACACAAGCCAATAATACAAACTACGCAACTTATAATTTCTGGTATAAACAAGGGGCAAGCCGTGTTGTGTCAGCAAGAGAATTATCAATGAAAGAATTGAAAGAATTGCGCGCAAATATTCCGGAAGATTTGGAGATTGAAACATTTGTACATGGAGCAATGTGTATTTCTTATTCAGGAAGATGCCTGCTTAGCAACTATTTTACTGGAAGAGATGCGAATCAAGGTGCATGTACACATCCATGCCGCTGGAAATATGCGGTTGTCGAAGAAACAAGACCGGGAGAGTATATGCCGGTATATGAAAATGAGCGTGGGACATATATTTTCAATTCAAAAGATCTTTGCATGATTGAATACATTCCAGAGCTTATTGACGCAGGAATTGATAGTTTAAAGATTGAAGGAAGAATGAAGACAGCTTTATATGTTGCAACAGTGGCACGTACTTATAGAAAGGCTTTGGATGACTATCAGAAGGATCCAGAGATTTATCGTAAAAATATGCCGTGGTATCTGGATCAGATATCAAATTGTACATACCGCCAGTTTACTACAGGCTTCTTCTTTGGAAAACCGGATGAAAACTCACAGATTTATGATAGTAATACTTATGTGAAAGAATACACATATCTTGGTATTATCGGAGAAGAAAAAGATGGTCTGTATCGCATTGAACAGCGTAATAAATTTTCCGTAGGCGAGACAATAGAGATTATGAAGCCGGATGGAAGAAATATTGAGGTAACCGTTGGAAAGATTGTAAATGAAGCCGGAGAGGAGCAAGAGAGTGCTCCACATCCAAAACAGGTTTTATATATTGATCTTGCAGGACAGGCTGATAAATATGATATCATTAGAAGAAAAGAGTAATATAGTTCTTATTGACTAACCTGCAAAAAAAGTGTATAATTAAAACAATTGTCGACAATTTAATACGCTAAAGTGATGTAGAATTAGTCGGCATTTTTACGTATGAAATGGAGAGGAAAGGTGTAAAAAATGGCAAAGTACACAGTACGGAGAGTCTTTATGGCAATTGTGACGTTATTAGTAGTTGCAAGTGTTACGTTTTTTTTGATGAACGCAATCCCGGGAAATCCGTGGTTATCTGAAAAAACACCTTCGCCGGCAACAATTGAGGCGTTAAATGCAAAATATGGACTTGACCAGCCCCTGCTTGTTCAGTTGGGCAAATATTTAGGAAATCTTGTTCAGGGAGATTTCGGAACATCAATTAAGATGCAGAAAAACCGTGCGGTTTTAGACATTATTAAAGAAATGTTTCCACTTTCAGCAAAAATTGGTAGTTTCGCTTTATTGTGGGCAATAGCAGTAGGACTTCCTTTGGGATGTCTTGCGGCATATAAGCGAGGTACTTGGGTGGATAGTTTCTTACGTGTTGTATGTACGATTGGTATTTCTATGCCAGGGTTCGTAGTAGCAACAATGTTACTTCACACATTTTGTGGAGGAATTCCTGGAATGAAGTACTTCCCGGCTTTGTTTGATGGTACTCCAAAGAGTTATGTTTTACCATGTCTGGCACTTGGTTTTTATCCAATGTGTTATCTGTCACGTCAGACAAGAACTGCAATGCTGGATTCTATTAATCAGGAATACATTAAAACAGCTCGTGCCAAGGGACTGAAAAACAGCAAGATTATTTTCAAACACGCATTAAGAAATGCATTGATCCCGGTTATCACTTACTTGGGACCACAGATTGCATTCACATTATGTGGTGGTATGGTTGTAGAACAGGTATTCTCAATACCGGGTCTGGGACGTTATTTTATCCAGGCTATCCAGAACCGTGATTATCCATTGATCATGGGAACAACAATTTTCTTGGCGACATTTATTATTATTATGAACCTTGTGGTAGACCTGTGTTATAAATTGGTAGACCCACGAATCAATTTGGCGAAGGGAGGAAACTAAATATGTCTGGAAAGAGAAGATATCAAAGACCAGGCTCTCTTCAACCGAATATTGAAGATATTTTAGAGTGGAGCGAATTGCCGGAAGACGCATTCGAAGATGCAAGTGCTCAGGAGAAAGAGGAATTCATTAAAGTCCGTAAGAGCGTTTCTTATTGGGCAGATGCGTGGCGTAGATTACGTAAGAACAAAGTTGCAATGGTAGCATTTGCAATTATTATCATATTAGTTATTTTTGCGTTTGTAGGACCGAATCTGGTTCCTTACACATACAAACAGCAGACTCGTGGAGCAGAGGCATTACATCCATGGCATTATACATTAGAAGATCAGGAAAAGATTGATGCATACATGGAAGAGCATAATGAAGAGGCGAATATGACTCCGGATGAAGCTATTGAGGCGGCCAGAGCAAAGGCTGAAAAAGAGGGGAAAACTTTAAGCCGTGTAGAGGAAGCAAAAATCCGTGCAAAAGCAAGCGTAAAACGGAAGAGTGCAAGTGATGAGAAAATCACAGAAGACGATGCTGCAAAAGCACTTGGAATCAAACACAAAGCATTTGGATATTCTACACAAGAGTTGCAGAAAAAAGCAGATGGCGAGAAGGTATTCCCACATGTATTTGGTACAGACGATCAGGGTCGTGATATTATGGTCCGAGTTATGGTGGGAACAAGAGTTTCTATTATCGTTGGTGTCTGCGCAGCACTTATTGTATTGATCATTGGTGCATTGTATGGTTCTATCTCAGGATATTGCGGAGGCGTTGTGGATACTGTAATGCAGCGTATCGTAGAGATTATATATTCTATTCCAGAGATGCTGATCATTCTGTTACTCTCAGCAACGTTGAAACCGGCGTTAGAGAGCTTCCAGAACTCAGGAAACGGACCACTTCAGAATTTAGTTACAATTTTAGGACCTAACCTGATTTCTATGTTTATCGCGTTTGGTCTATTGTACTGGGTAACGATGAGCCGTATTATCCGTGGACAGATTCTTCAGTTAAAACAGCAGGAATATGTAACAGCAGCCCGTGCACTTGGAGAAAAAGGTACACGTATTATTACAAAACATCTGCTTCCGAACTGTATTGGACAGATTATCACAACAACATTCTTGCAGATTCCATCTGCAATCTTCTTGGAGTCATTCCTTTCATTTGTCGGTGTTGGTGTATCTGCACCACTGACAAGTCTTGGTTCTATGTGTTCAGAGGCGTTGAGCGGACTTAGCACATATCCATACAGACTGTTCATTCCGGCGGTCATCTTAAGTGTAATGATTCTGGCACTGAACTTGTTTGGTGATGGTCTTCGTGATGCATTGGATCCAAAATTGAAGAAATAAGAAAGAAAGGGAGGAGAAAAATGAAGCAGGAAAATAAAGAACATAAACTGTTAGAAGTCAGAGATCTCCAAGTCTCTTTCTTTACTCCGGCAGGAGAAGTAAAAGCAGTAAACGGTATTTCCTATGATGTAAATTATAATGAAGTTATGGGTATCGTTGGTGAGTCGGGTTCTGGTAAGAGTGTGGAAGCATATTCCGTTATCGGATTACTTCAGAATCCGGGAAAAGTAGTAGGAGGATCTATTACTTTCGAAGGACAGGATATGCTTTCTAAAACACCAAAAGAGATGGTGGAATTCAGAGGAAAAGAAGTTGCTATGATTTTCCAGAATCCTATGACTTGTCTCAATCCGGTATATACAATCGGAAATCAGCTTGTAGAGGCGTTGAAAGCACACGACAAGAGTGTAAGTAAAGCAGATGCTGAAAAGCGTGCAATGGAGATGCTGGAGCAGGTTGGTATCAATAACGTTGAAAAACGTATGAAACAGTATCCACATGAGTTATCAGGAGGTATGCGACAGAGAGTAATGATCGCGATGGGACTTATTTGTCATCCAAAACTTCTGATCGCTGATGAGCCTACAACAGCTTTGGACGTAACGATCCAGGCACAGATTCTGGAGTTGATGAAGAAGCTCCAGGAGAAGAATCAGATGGGTATCATTTTTATCACACATAACTTAGGTGTTGTAGCAGAAATTTGTGATAAAGTTTCCGTTATGTATGCAGGTAAGATGGTAGAGCAGGGACCGGTAGATGACATTTTCTATAATCCGGGACATCCATACACAATGGGACTGCTTCGTTCTATGCCTCGTGTAGATGCAGAAAAATATGAGCGTCTGATTCCTATCGAGGGAACACCGGTCGATATGTTGAATCCACCGGAAGGATGTCCATTTGCACCACGATGCGAACATGCAAAGAAAATTTGTCTGCAGAAGATGCCACCATATGTACAGATGGGAGACGAACATCGTGCAGCATGCTGGCTTCGTGTACAGGATTGCTTAAATGAGGCAAAGAAAGACCATGCATGGATCAATGATGAGAATAATGAAAAAACGGAGGTAGACAGCCATGAGTGAGAAAAATGATGTGCTCGTTCAGGTTGAACACCTGAAAAAATATTTCCCGGTTAAGGGATTAAAAGGGCCTGGGGTTCAGGCAGTAGAAGATATTTCAATCTTTATTAACCGCGGTGAGACACTTGGATTAGTAGGAGAGTCCGGATGTGGAAAAACAACATTGGGACGTACAATTCTCCAGCTTCACGAGCCTACTGCAGGAAAGATTGTTTACGATGGAGAAACAATTTTTGAGAGACAGAACCCATGGAAGAGAGATGAGAATGGAATTATGCATCCGGTCAAAGTACCAAGAGCAAAACAGGCAAAAATGCTTCCATACAGACGCAAGATGCAGATTATTTTCCAGGATCCTTCAGCCAGCCTTGACCCACGTATGACGGTAGGAGAGATTGTAGGAGAGGCTTTGGATATCCATAAACTCTGTGCATCTAAAAAAGACCGTACAGATCGTATTAAAGAATTACTCGGACGTGTAGGATTAAATACAGAGCATGCGAACCGTTATCCACATGAGTTCTCTGGTGGACAGCAGCAGCGTGTCGGTATTGCACGTGCATTGGCAGTAAACCCAGAATTTATCGTATGTGATGAGCCGATTTCAGCATTGGATGTGTCAATTCAGTCACAGGTTGTTAATATGTTGGAAGATATGCAGCAGGAGATGGGACTTACTTATCTGTTTATCGCGCATGATTTATCAGTTGTTCGCCATATTTCACATCGTATCGGTGTTATGTATCTTGGAACTATGGTAGAGTTGGCAGAAAGTTTTGAGCTGAACCGTCATCCACTGCATCCATATTCTCAGACATTGCTCTCCGCAGTGCCTGTTCCGGATCCGGAAGTGAGCAGACGAAGAAATCGTATCGTTCTTGAGGGAGATATCCCTTCTCCGATGAATCCGCCAAGCGGATGCCGTTTCCATACAAGATGTCCATATGCAATGGATAAATGTAAGGAATGTGTACCGGAATTCAAGGAATATGAAAAAGGCCATTGGGTGGCATGCCACCTGCTTGAGAAGTAAAACTTCTCTTGGACATGGATAACACAGGGAAACCTGTTTATCAATAAAAAAAAGAAGGAGAGAACTATGAAAAAGAAAATTTTATCTGTTATTTTAGCTGCGGCACTTACTTGTTCTATGGTTGTAGGTTGTGGTTCAAGCAAAGAAACAGCAAAAGATGACAAAGCAGCTACATCTAGTAGTGATGGATTCAATGTAACAGTAAACTTCGCATCTGAACCAATGACTATGGATCCGGCTTTAAACTCCACTGTTGATGGTGGTGTTATGGCAAACCACTTGTTCGAAGGTTTAATGAAATGGCAGGATACTGGAGAAGAGGCTGATGGATCTGACGGAACAGTAGATAACGCAGAACTTACTTATGGTCAGGCAGAGAGCTATGATAAAGTTGAGAATGAAGACGGAACAGTTACTTATACATTCCACCTTCGTGACGGTATCAAATGGTCAGACGGAAAAGATGTTACAGCAGGAGATTTTGAATACGCTTGGAAACGTCTTGTTGACCCAGCTACAGCAGCTGACTACAGCTACATGCTTGACAGCGTTGTAAATGCAAATGAAATCATTGCAGGAGAGAAAGATGCTTCTGAACTTGCTGCAAAAGCAGTTGATGATAAGACATTTGAAGTTACTATTACTACAGATGTTCCATATTTCGAAGAAATCTGTGCATTCCCAGCTACAATGCCAGTACGTCAGGATATCATTGAAGAAAAAGGTGATCAGTGGACATTTGATCCATCCACATACATCTCAAATGGTCCTTACAAACTGACAGAGTGGACACATAACTCACAGATCGTTATGGCTAAAAACGAGAACTACTATGATTATGAAAATCTTGGACCAGATACAATTACATTCAAATTAATGGATGATTCAAACGCTATGCTTTCTGGTTTCAAATCAGGAGAACTTGATTTCATCCAGGACGCTCCACAGGCAGAGCTTCCAGGATTGATTGCTTCTGGCGATATGAAAATCTTAAACTACCTTGGAACATATTATGTATGCTTCCAGACACAGAAAGCTCCATTTGACAATCCTAAAGTTCGTGAAGCATTCACACTTGCTGTTGATCGTACTTACATTGTTAATAAAGTAACTCAGTCTGGACAGGTTGAAGCTGGCGGTTATGTACCATCTGGTATCTCTGACGCTGATGGCGGAGACTTCCGTGAAGAAGGTGGAGATTACTATAAACCAACAGATGCAGATTACGAAGCGAACTGTGAGAAAGCAAGACAGCTTCTTGCAGAAGCAGGATATCCTAACGGAGAAGGATTCCCAGTTGTAGAATATCTGTACAACACAAGTGATGCTCATAAAGCTGTTGCTGAAGCACTTCAGAATATGTGGGAGCAGGAACTTGGTGTAACTGTTACTCTGAACAACCAGGAGTGGGCTGCATTCCTTCAGACACGTAAAGATGGAGATTACTCTATTGCACGTAACGGATGGATTTCTGACTACAACGATCCAATTTCATTCCTTGATATGTGGATGACAGGTGGCGGAAACAATGATGCACAGTACGCTAATCCAGAGTATGATAACATCATTAAACAGGCTAAAGCTACTTCAGATGCTACAGAGCGTATGAAATTGTTACATCAGGCAGAGGATATTCTTGTTGGTCAGGATTATGTAGTAGATCCACTTTACTTCTATACACAGAAATACATGCTTGCTGATGGAATTGAAGGCACATACTATTGCCCACTTGGATATTTCTTCTTCGGATATACTCATCAGGCAAACTAAATGTTATAATAAAAAGGAATTCTGCTTGCAGGATTCCTTTTTTTAGAATAAGGAGAGACGACATGAAAGCATATGAGAGATTATTAAAGTATGCCAGAATCTGGACAACAAGTGACGAGGAAAGTACGACATCACCGACAACGTCACGTCAGTTTGATCTGGCTAAGCAATTAGTAGAAGAAATGAAAGAAATAGGAATTGAAGATGCCTATATGGATGAGTTTGGATATGTATATGGACATATTCCGGCAACTCCTGGATACGAGGATCGCACTGCAATTGGATTTATTGCTCATATGGACACAGCTCCAGATTATAGTGGAGAAAATGTAAATCCACAGATTATTGAAAATTATGATGGAAATGACGTATCTTTGGGAACATCTGGGAAGGTATTGTCTGTTGCTGAATTTCCATCCTTAAAGACCTTAGCAGGAAGAACATTGATTACGACAGATGGAACGACCCTTTTAGGTGCAGATGATAAGGCAGGTATCGCTGAAATCATGACAGTTGCAGAAGAACTAATAAAAGAGAACATCCCGCATGGGAAAGTATCCATCGGCTTTACAACAGATGAAGAAGTCGGAAGCGGTGCAAAACATATGAATCTGGAAGTGTTTGGGGCACCATTTGCTTATACAGTAGATGGCGGTCCGGAAGGAGAGATTCAGTTTGAAAATTTCAATGCGGCATCAGCTGATTTTTATGTGCATGGGGTAAATGTGCATCCTGGAGAAGCAAAAGGAATCATGAAGAATTCACAAAAGATTGCAATGGAAATTCAGGGAATGCTGCCAGTCGATGAAGCACCTGAATACACCGAAGGCTATGAAGGCTTTTTCCATCTGATGGAAATGACTGGTACTGTAGAAGAAACTAAAATGAGTTATCTTATCCGTGATTTTGATTCAGAGAGTTATGAAAATCGTAAGGAATTGCTTCGAAATATTACAGAAACTGTAAATAAAAAATATGGAGAAGGAACAGTAGAGCTGAAGCTGAAAGATTCTTATCGTAATATGCGTGAAAAAATAGAACCATGTATGGAATTGATTGAGTATGCTAAAAAAGCATGTGAGATGGCTGAAGTAAAAGCTGATATTGCACCAATCCGAGGTGGTACAGATGGTGCACGTCTCAGCTTTGTAGGTCTTCCATGTCCAAATCTTGGAACAGGCGGATATGGTTTCCATGGTGCTTTTGAACACATTACAGCAGAAGGTATGGATAAAGCAGCTGCAATTATTAAAAATATTATTTTACAGTTTGCGAAGTAAAGAAAGAAGAACGTAATTTTTGTATGGCGCTTTTTTCAATTCTTGAAACATAAGATCTTGAAATACCAAGTTGTCGTGCGACTTCACGCTGAGTATATTCTTCTCCGTTGTAAAGTCCATAGCGCATTTTTAATACAAGACGTTCACGAGGAGTTAGAAGAGATTCTAACTCCTCATATAATTTTTGTATATTTTGTTTTAGGACAATGCGATCAGAAGCATCGTCCTCATTCGTTTCAATGATATCATATAATTGAATTTCATTTCCTTCTTTATCAATCCCGAGCGGCTCATAAAGAGAAACCTCTTTATTTGTTTTCTTTTTTGAACGCAGATACATCAGAATTTCATTATCAATACATTTTGAAGCATATGCTGCAAGTCGGTTTCCTTTTTCGCTATTGAATGTCATAACAGATTTGATCAATCCGATTGTACCGATTGAAATTAAATCTTCTATATCGTCATCCGAAGATTGATATTTTTTTATGACATGTGCAACGAGCCGAAGGTTGTGTTCAATTAAAATATGTTTTGCCTGCAGGTCTCCCTCAGTGTATTTTTGAAAATAATACTTTTCTTCCGAAGAAGTGAGCGGGGCAGGGAAAGATTTCAAAAGTATACCTCACAGAACATATTCTGTTTCTGTATATATTTCAGACAGAAACAATTTAATATAGTTTATGATGAAATGAAGAAATTGGTGCTTTTCCAAATATCGACTCTTGTGTATAATAAAAATAGGACAAACTGGATTACATTTTACAGGTGACTGTGAAGTAGCGATAAAAAAGCAGTAATTAGGAGGAAAGACGATGAATAGTGTTGGTGCAGTGATTGTTGCATCTGGATATGGCGGTCATGGAAAAAAACAAAATCCGATGGAAGAGATAGATGATTTGAATGTTGCGGTACAGATTGTGGTGACATTTCAGCGCGCAGGAATCAAAGATATAGTGGTTGTCTGTAAAGAAGAAAAAGAAAATCTGAAAAAAGAATTGAGAGGGTTCGGTGTTAGTTTTTTAAATGATACGGGTGACAATGAAGGAGAGATGTTTTCCGGTGTGAAAAAGGGACTTTCATATCTGGAGACAAGATGTGAGAGAATATTTGTATGCCCGGTAGAAATTGCATTATTTACAAAGGATACTGTGGAACAATTGATGAAGAATCCGGCTAAACTGGTAATTCCTTCGGTGAATTATCATGCCGGTCATCCAATACTTATATCTGCTTCATTGGTTACGTCAATTCTTGGATACCAAGGAGAAAATGGATTGCGTGGAGCAATTCAGAGCCTTTCCGTAGAACCTGTCTATGAAGTTGTCGAAGATGAAGGAATTTTAGTACGTGCAGACAGTGTAAAAAACAGTGATGAGATTGTCAGACAATATGGGGAAACTCGTATGAGGGCAACGGTAAAGGTAAGACTTACAAATCGCAAACCTTTCTTTGGACCAGGAATGGTAACACTTCTTAGAGAAATCGAAAGTCTGGGTTCAGTAAGAGAAGCATCAGAAAAAACAGGAATTTCATATAGTAAAGCCTGGTCGATGATTCGAGATGCAGAAAAAGAGTCCGGACAAACACTTGTAGAGAGACAACCCGGAGGAAAGTTTGGTGGAGCTGCCAATGTATCAAAGGCCGGGAAAGAGATGTTGGAGAAATACGAACAATTAGAGCAGGCAGTAGAGAGTTATACAACAAAAAAATATCAGGAGATTTTTCAAAATTAGAATTGACAATCCGTCAGATTCAAGTTAAGATACAAAGAAAGAATAAAGCTTGTAATGTAACATAGCATTTATTCTTTCTTTTTTTAAACATGCATGTTATAAATATCCGCTGAAGAATTCTTTGTCAGCGAACATCAGAAAGACCATTTTCGGTCGAAGAATCCAATTTAGTAAAGTAAATAAAGAAGGGAAGTGCGTACATGGGATTTAGTACAGTACTGTCTGCAGCTGTATTTGGGCTTAAAGTAGAGCTCGTAAATGTAGAAGCAGATGTAAGTAATGGGCTCCCAATGTTTCATATGGTGGGCTATTTGTCGTCAGAAGTAAAGGAAGCGACAGACAGAGTACGAACGGCAATTCACAATTCAGGAATGGAATTTCCGGCAAAAAAAACAATTATAAACCTTGCTCCGGCAACGATTAAAAAGCGAGGTGCAGCGTTCGACCTGCCGATTGCGGTAGCAATTTTAACAGCATTGGGACAGCTTGAGCAAGCATCGGTGGAAAACATCATGATACTGGGAGAATTAAGCCTGGATGGAAATGTGAAATCTGTCACAGGTGTTCTTCCGGTTGTACTAGAAGCGAAAAAAAGAGGAATCAAAACTTGTGTTTTACCAAAAGCAAATGCCTTAGAAGGTGCATTAGTTGAAGGAATGAAAGTAATCGGAGTGGAAAATCTGGAAGAAACGGTCTTGTTTTTAACAGGGGAAGCGAAAATTAATGCAACGCTATATTCGTCAAAAGATAGAGGTGAAAATCTTGAACCACCATTAGATTATAGTGATGTTTATGGACAGGCTGCTGTGAAAAGAGCAACGGAAATTGCCGTGGCAGGAAATCATAATTTATTGTTGATCGGACCTCCGGGCAGTGCAAAATCTATGATTGCAAAGAGAATTCCAACAATATTTCCGGAAATGACAAGAGAAGAGAGTATAGAAATTACAAAAATATATAGTGTGTTGGGAATGTTGGAAGAAACAGACCCTCTTATTTGTACAAGACCATTTCGAAGCGTACATCATACAGCAACAAAAACATCTTTGGTTGGAGGCGGAAGAATTCCAAGACCGGGTGAAATCAGTCTGGCACATAGCGGCGTTCTATTTTTAGATGAATTACCGGAGTTTTCAAGAGAGGTACTGGAAGTGCTGAGACAACCGTTAGAAGAGCATCAGATTCGGATTGCAAGAGCACAGGGAACATATCAGTTTCCGGCTAATTTTATGCTGGTTGGAGCATTAAATCCCTGTCCTTGCGGATGCTATCCCGATTTGAACAAATGTCGGTGTACAGAAAGAGAAATACAGCAATATATCGGAAAATTAAGTCAGCCATTCCTTGACCGGATGGATATATGTGTGGAGGCACCGAGAGTGGAATATCAGGTTTTGAAAGAAAAAAGAAGAGAAGAAAAATCTGAAGAGATACGAAAACGTGTTTCAAAAGCAAGAAAAATACAGCAAATACGATACCAATCAACAGGAATTTTAACGAATGCAGAATTGGAAGGGAAACAGCTAGAGAAATATTGCAGACTTGGAAAAAAAGAAGAACAAATGATGCGACAGGCATTTTCAAGGCTCGGTTTAACTGCACGAACATATTATAAAATATTGAAGGTAGGACGTACAATTGCAGATTTAGATGAGTCAGAAAATATTGAGTTGAGACATTTGCAGGAGGCCATAGGATATCGGGCTATGGATAAAAAATATTGGGGGAAATAGAAATGATACAAAATGAGAAAAAATATGAATATTGGCTGGCTTCTATTCAGAATTTGTCAGATAATAAAAAACATAAATTGAGAGAGCATATGAATTCTGCCAAGCGTGCTTATTATATAGAAGAAACAGAATTAAACACACTAAATTTTTTGTCGGAAAAGGAAAAAAATGTGATAAAACAGGCACAAAAGGAGTTGAATCCGGATTATGTGCAAGAAGAGTTGGAGAAAAAAGGAGTTTCTGTTGTTTTACGGTTTGAAGAAAAATATCCACGACAATTGCAGTCGATACCAGACAGACCATATGCGATATTTTATAAAGGAAGTTTGCCAACAACAGAAAAATATAGTGTGGGAATTGTAGGGGCGAGACAGTGTACGCCATATGGAGAAAAATATGCTTTTGAATTTGCACAGCAGCTTGCACAACATCGGGTGCAGATCATCAGCGGTCTTGCGAAAGGAATTGATGGAATTAGTCAGAGAGGAGCATTGATGGGAGGCGGACAAACATTTGCAGTCCTTGGCAATGGTGTGGACATTTGTTATCCAAGAGAAAATATCGGTCTATATCATGATATTATTGAACAAGGTGGTGGAATTTTATCAGAATTTCCACTTGGAGCGCCACCTTTGGGATTCCAATTTCCAAAACGGAACAGAATTATCAGCGGTCTTTCAAATGTGTTATTGGTTATAGAAGCAAGAGAAAAAAGCGGCTCATTGATTACTGCTGATATGGCACTGGAGCAAGGTCGAGATGTCTATGCATTGCCCGGACCAATCAACAGTGCTTTGAGTTCGGGATGTAACCGGCTTATATGGCAAGGTGCAGGTATATTGTTATCACCGGAACAATTACTGGAAGAACTTGGGATTATAAATGTAGCAGAAGGTGTCGAATTTAAAGAAAAAGAACAAGAAAAGAAAAAAGTGCTTGAAACAAAGGAAAATTTGGTGTATAGTTCAGTTGGTCTTTATCCTAAAAGTGCGAATCAAATTATGGAGGAAACAGGACTACAGGTTTCTATCGTTTTTCAAATTTTGAGTGCATTACAGATACAAGGCTTAATTCGGGAAATATCAAAAAATTATTATATAAAAGTATGAGAAAGCTAGATGAATGGCAGAAATTCTGCCTATAATGGAGGAAAATGTTTTTATGGCACATTATCTTGTTATTGTGGAGTCACCTGCAAAAGTAAAAACAATTAAGAAATTTTTAGGAAGCAATTATACAGTGGCAGCTTCAAATGGACATGTAAGGGATCTCCCAAAGAGTCAGCTCGGTATCGATGTGGAGAATGATTATGAACCGAAATATATTACGATCAGAGGAAAAGGAGATATTCTTGCAAATCTGAGAAAGGAAGCAAAAAAAGCTGATAAAGTGTTTCTTGCAACTGACCCGGACCGTGAGGGAGAAGCTATTTCCTGGCATCTTGCAGCGGCGTTAAAATTGGACGACAAGAAGATGCGTCGTATTACATTTAATGAGATCACAAAAAATGCAGTCAAAGCATCATTAAAAGCTCCAAGAGAGATTGATATGGATCTTGTGGATGCACAGCAGGCACGTCGTGCATTGGACCGTATGGTTGGATACAAGATCAGTCCACTGCTTTGGGCAAAAGTGAAGAGAGGCTTGAGCGCAGGTCGAGTACAGTCTGTTGCACTGCGTATTATTGCAGATCGTGAAGATGAGATTAATGCATTTATTCCGGAAGAATATTGGACATTGGATACAATTTTAAAAGTAAAAGGTGAAAAACGTCCATTGACTGCAAAATTTTATGGAACGGTTGATAAAAAAATAACGATTCATTCAGAGGAAGAGATGAATCAGATTTTGAAAGAGCTGGAGAATGCAGAATATAAAGTGACAGATATAAAGACAGGGGAGCGTTCAAGAAAAGCACCTCTGCCATTTACAACAAGTACATTGCAGCAGGAAGCATCAAAGGTGTTAAATTTTGCAACACAGAAGACAATGCGTATTGCACAGCAGTTGTATGAAGGAATTGATGTCAAAGGGAATGGAACAGTCGGTGTCATTACCTATCTGCGTACAGATTCAACACGAATCTCAGAGGAAGCAGATGCAGCAGCAAGAAGTTATATTTCAGAGACTTATGGCAGTGAGTTTGTGACGGAAGGCAGTACAGAGAAAAAGACAGGTAAGAAGATTCAAGATGCGCATGAAGCGATCCGACCTTCTGATATTACAAGAACACCAGCATCATTGAAAGACTCTTTGACAAGAGATCAGTTTAGATTATATCAGTTGATTTGGAAACGTTTTACTGCAAGTAGAATGAAACCAGCAGTGTTTGAAACAACTTCTGTAAAAATCGGTGCGGCAAAGTATGTATTTACAGTATCTACATCAAGATGTGTGTTTGAAGGATTCCGCACAGTTTATACAGAGGCTGATGAAGAAAAGGAAGTAAGTAATGTTCTTGTGAACGGATTGAGTACAGAATCTGTTCTTACAAAGAAAGAGGATGAAACAAAACAACATTTCACACAGCCACCGGCACATTATACAGAAGCATCTCTTGTAAAGGTATTGGAGGAGCAGGGAATTGGACGACCAAGTACGTATGCACCGACAATTTCAACAATCATTGCAAGACGATATGTTACAAAAGAGGGCAGAAACCTGTATATGACAGAAATCGGAGAGGTTGTAAATAATATCATGAAGCAGTCCTTCCCAAGTATTGTGGATGTGAGCTTTACAGCAAATATGGAAGGGCTTCTGGATATGGTAGAAGAAGGAAAGGTCGCATGGAAAGAAGTAATCCGTAATTTCTATCCGGATTTGGATGAAGCAGTTCAAATTGCAGAAAAGGAACTGGAGAGTGTTAAGATTGAAGATGAAGTTACAGATGTGATATGCGAAGAGTGTGGACGTAATATGGTTGTAAAATATGGACCACATGGAAAATTCCTCGCATGTCCCGGATTCCCGGAATGTAGAAATACAAAACCATATCTTGAGAAGATTGGAGTTCCGTGTCCTGTTTGCGGCAAGGAAGTTGTAATCAGAAAAACGAAAAAAGGAAGACGTTACTACGGATGTGAGAATAATCCGGAATGTGAATTTATGTCTTGGCAGAAACCATCAAAAAAGAAGTGTCCGAAATGTGGAGGATACATGGTTGAAAAGGGAAATAAGCTGGTTTGTGCCGATGAAAAATGCGGATACGTAGAGACGATTGAAAAAGAGAACGCATAATAAAAAGTTTATTGAAATATTCGAAAGAAATATGAGCACTTTGATTGAAAAGTTAGGAATTGTATGATAATATACCCTTATATGGTGATTTAATATGAGTTGTACATACAATTCGGACATGGAGGAAAATGATGAGTGTACAGTTATTAGATAAAACAAGAAAAATCAATAAATTATTGCATAACAATAATTCGAGCAAGGTTGTATTCAATGATATTTGCGCTGTCATGACAGAAATTCTTGATTCGAATGTACTGGTTGTAAGTAAAAAAGGAAAAGTTTTAGGTACAAGTAAATCAGTCAATGTAAAAGAAATCAAAGAATTATTGGAAGAACGTGTGGGCGCTCATATCGATAAGATGCTGAATGAACGTTTACTTAGCATTTTATCTACAAAAGAGAATGTCAATCTTGAGACTCTTGGATTTTCAGGGGATGTTGTGAAAGGCTATCAGGCAATTATCACACCAATCGACATTGCAGGAGAGCGTCTTGGAACGTTATTTATCTACAAGCAAAATGAAGGATATGAGATTGACGACATTATTTTGAGTGAGTACGGAACAGCGGTAGTCGGACTTGAGATGCTTCGTTCTGTTAATGAGGAAAGTGCAGAAGAGACAAGAAAAGAGCATATTGTTCAGTCTGCGATCAGTACATTATCTTTCTCAGAGCTTGAGGCAATTGTTCACATTTTTGATGAATTGAATGGAACAGAAGGAATCCTTGTGGCAAGTAAGATTGCAGATCGCGTCGGAATCACAAGATCAGTAATCGTAAATGCATTGCGCAAATTTGAAAGTGCAGGAGTTATTGAATCGCGTTCTTCAGGAATGAAAGGTACTTATATCAAAGTGTTGAATGATTATGTATTCACAGAATTAGAGAAGATTAAAAAAGAAAGAATGTAATTTGAAAGTTCAACCAGAAAGGGTATCAGTATTCTGATGCCCTTTCGTTTTCAGAAAAAAGATCCATTCATAATTTTTAAAGGTGTAGAATAATATAAAGGAGGACCGGAAATGTACGAAGGAAATGCAGTTGCGCTGCAAATGATAAAAACAATTTCAGCGGATGGAGTATTTGATGATGCAACACATCGTTGTCAGGTGTTCCGCTACGATATGGAAGAAGATTATATTTATTTGAAATTGAGAGAGAACGATCTTAAAGCAATTTCACTTGATGCAAAATATCAGTGTTATATTTCAACCAGAACAGAACTGTTATCCTGCAGTGGCGTAGTAAAAGAACGTTATCAGTCAGAAAACGGTAATATACTGGTATTTCGGATTGAAAATGGGTTTTATGTTTTAGACAGAAAGAACAAATAAATATAGATAAAGAAAAAAAGAAAAATTTATAAACTCTGTTGACAAATAGTTAGCAGAGTGTTATTTTATATTTATGGGTTAGCACTCGAGAGAAATGAGTGCTAATAAATAGCTTTTTAAGGAGGAATTACAATGAAATTAGTACCATTAGGTGATAAAATTGTATTGAAGCAGTTAGAAGCAGAGGAAACAACAAAGTCTGGTATTGTATTACCTGGACAGGCAAAAGAAAAACCACAGGAAGCAGAAGTAATCGCAGTTGGACCTGGTGGTAATATAGATGGAAAAGAAGTAACAATGCAGGTGAAAGTTGGAGATAAAGTTATTTACTCTAAATATGCAGGAACAGACGTAGAGCTGGAAGGCGAGAAATATATCGTTGTAAAACAGAGCGATATCTTAGCAATCGTTGAGGCATAATATAGAAGAATAAAAAGGCGGAGAACAGTATCCGCTTTTTAAAATGAGAAGCAGAATTTGCAAGATAGAATTGGAGGAGTTATATCATGGCAAAAGAAATTAAATATGGTGCAGAAGCCAGAGCGGCATTAGAAGCAGGTGTGAACAAACTTGCTGATACAGTAAGAGTAACAATCGGACCAAAAGGAAGAAACGTAGTATTGGATAAATCTTTTGGAGCACCACTGATTACGAATGATGGTGTTACAATTGCAAAAGAAATTGAACTTGAAGATGGATTTGAGAACATGGGAGCACAGCTTATCAGAGAAGTTGCTTCGAAAACAAATGATGTGGCAGGAGATGGTACAACAACAGCAACAGTTCTCGCACAGGCAATGGTTAATGCAGGAATGAAGAACCTGGCAGCAGGTGCTAACCCAATCGTACTTCGTAAAGGTATGAAAAAAGCAACAGACAAAGCTGTAGAAGCAATTGCAGATATGAGCAGCAAAGTAACAAGCAAAGAGCAGATTGCAAGAGTTGCAGCGGTATCTTCAGGAGATGAGTCTGTCGGACAGATGGTAGCAGATGCAATGGAAAAAGTTTCTAACGATGGAGTTATTACAATCGAAGAATCTAAAACAATGCAGACAGAGCTTGATCTTGTGGAAGGTATGCAGTTCGACCGTGGCTATATTTCAGCTTACATGGCAACAGATATGGAGAAGATGGAAGCAGTTCTGGATGATCCATATATTTTAATTACAGACAAGAAGATTTCTAATATTCAGGATATCCTTCCTGTTTTGGAACAGATTGTTCAGTCAGGATCAAGACTTTTGATCATTGCTGAAGATATCGAAGGAGAAGCACTTACAACATTGATCGTAAATAAATTGCGTGGAACATTTAATGTAGTAGCTGTAAAAGCACCGGGATATGGTGACAGAAGAAAAGAAATGCTTCAGGATATCGCTATTTTGACAGGTGGTCAGGTGATTTCAGAAGAACTCGGTATGGATCTTAAAGAGGCTACAATGGATCAGCTTGGACGTGCAAAATCTGTAAAAGTTCAGAAAGAGAATACAGTTATCGTAGATGGCTGTGGAGATAAAGAAGCTATCAATGGAAGAGTTGAACAGATTAAGAAAGCAATCGATGAGACAACATCAGATTTCGATCGCGAAAAATTACAGGAAAGACTTGCAAAACTGGCAGGTGGAGTAGCTGTAATCCGTGTTGGTGCTGCAACAGAGACAGAGATGAAAGAAGCAAAGCTTCGTATGGAAGATGCTTTGAATGCGACAAGAGCAGCTGTTGAAGAGGGAATTATCGCAGGAGGTGGTTCTGCATACATCCACGCTTCAAAAGAAGTTGCAAAACTTGCCGATGAATTGGAAGGCGATGAGAAAACAGGTGCTCAGATTATTCTGAAAGCACTGGAAGCACCATTGTTCCACATTGCACATAATGCAGGACTGGAAGGATCTGTTATAATTAATAAAGTTAGAGAATCAGAGCCAGGAGTTGGATTTGATGCATATAAAGAAGAGTATGTAGATATGGTAAAAGAAGGAATTCTGGATCCAGCTAAAGTTACAAGAAGTGCATTACAGAATGCAACAAGTGTAGCATCTACATTATTAACAACAGAGTCTGTTGTTTCAACAATTAAAGAAGATACTCCTGCAATGCCAGCTGGTGGAGCAGGCGGAATGGGTATGATGTAATAAACATTCTATTGAAAATAGAGAAGAGCCCGGTACAACGTACCGGGCTCTTTTTCGGCATATCAGGAAGTGATTTTGACAGGTTTAATAGATAGGGTTATAAAAGAATATTAGCAAAAATAATGGGTATAAAATAAAGAACAAATAATTCAAATTTTGATGCGAGATTACTCTTGACAAGTATACTTAATTTTTGTAGTATATCAGATAAATATTTACGACAATATTTACGTTTGGAGAAAGAGAGGAAGATAATCATGGGTAAAATTATTGGAGAAGGAATTACATTTGATGATGTGCTGCTGGTTCCGGCATACTCGGAAGTGATTCCAAATCAAGTAGATTTATCAACATATTTAACAAAAAAAATTAAACTGAATATTCCAATGATGAGTGCAGGTATGGATACTGTTACAGAACATCGCATGGCAATTGCAATGGCTCGTCAGGGAGGAATCGGTATCATTCATAAGAACATGAGCATTGAGCAGCAGGCAGAAGAGGTTGATAAGGTAAAGAGATCAGAGAACGGAGTTATTACAGATCCATTTTATCTTTCACCGGAACATACATTGGCAGATGCGAATGATCTGATGGCAAAATACCGTATTTCAGGTGTTCCAATTACAGAAGGAAGAAAGCTTGTAGGTATTATTACAAATCGTGATTTAAAATTCGAAGAAGACTTCTCTAAAAAGATTAAAGAGTCTATGACATCAGAAGGTCTTGTTACAGCACCAGAAGGAATTACATTGGAGGAAGCAAAGAAAATCCTTGCAAAAGCAAGAAAAGAGAAACTTCCAATTGTAGATGCAGAGGGCAATCTGAAAGGACTTGTTACAATTAAAGATATTGAAAAACAGATTAAATACCCATTATCAGCAAAAGATTCTCAGGGAAGACTTCTTTGCGGTGCTGCAATCGGTATCACAGCAAATTGCCTGGAGAGAGTAGAGGCTCTTGTGAAAGCAAAAGTAGATGTGATCGTTATGGATTCAGCACACGGACATTCTGCAAACGTAATCAAGACAGTTCGTATGGTTAAAGAAAAATATCCAGATCTTCAGGTTATCGCAGGTAATGTTGCAACAGGAGCAGCAACAAGAGCATTAATCGAAGCTGGTGTAGATGCTGTTAAAGTTGGTATCGGACCTGGATCTATTTGTACAACACGTGTTGTTGCGGGAATCGGTGTTCCACAGATTACTGCTGTTATGGATTGTTACGAAGTGGCAAAAGAATACGGAGTTCCGATTATTGCTGACGGAGGTATCAAGTTCTCAGGAGATATGACAAAAGCAATTGCAGCCGGAGCAAATGTATGTATGATGGGAAGCATCTTTGCCGGATGTGATGAAAGCCCAGGAACATTTGAATTATATCAGGGAAGAAAATATAAAGTATATCGTGGCATGGGTTCTATTTCTGCTATGGAGAATGGAAGCAAAGACCGTTATTTCCAGGAGAATGCAAAGAAATTAGTTCCAGAAGGTGTAGAAGGCCGTGTGGCATATAAAGGATTGGTAGAAGATACTGTATTCCAGCTCATGGGCGGACTTCGTTCTGGTATGGGATATTGCGGAACTGCTACAATTGAAGAACTGAAAGAAAATGGACAGTTTGTGAAGATTTCAGCTGCTTCATTAAAAGAAAGTCATCCACATGATATTCATATTACAAAAGAAGCACCAAACTATAGTGTAGAACAGTAGTATAATAAAGTTTAAATATTGGTCAGTATGAAATGTTTTTAAAATCATACTGACCTTTTTCATTTGTAGGAAAAACTCATAAAATGTGTTATGATAAGTACATGCAGAAGAAAAAAAGAAAATCAAATCATTCAATTAAAAAATATCATAGAAAATCTAGAAGAAACCGAACGAAAAAACTGGTGATCATCGGGGTGATTTTACTTATAGTGATTCTAGGAATAGGAATCATGCAAAGAAGATATGGGAGGGAACGACAGGGACATTTGGATGTGGATGCATCTCAACCAGATATTGATGTACAGCTTTTAGATATTAATGAATATTCCAGGCCGGGGATTGAGTCAGATCCAATCACTGGAATTGTAATTCATTATACAGCAAACCCCGGGAGCACGGCACAGCAGAATCGGGATTATTTCAATGGATTAAAAGATAGTCATGAAACATCCGTCAGCAGTCATTTTGTAGTGGGGCTTGAGGGAGAAATTGTACAATGTGTGCCGACTTGGGAGATTGCATATGCCTCAAATGAGAGAAATCATGATACGGTATCAATAGAATGCTGTCATCCGGATGAAACCGGGAAATTTAATGACGAGACATATAAATCAGTAGTACAGTTGACTGCTTTTTTATGTGAAAAATATGGACTTACACAGGAAAATGTGATCCGACATTATGATGTTACAGGAAAAATATGTCCGAAATATTTTGTAGAACATGAAGATGCGTGGCAGACATTTAAAGAAGATGTGGGAGCGGCATTACAAAAAGAAAAGCAAAAATAACGATAGAACAAGCTGTTCGTGTTGCAAGGTGGTTAGAAACTTGCTATAATACACAAAGTATAGCGTACAAAGTAAGTGGAGATAGATAAAGATGTTTAATAAATTTTTCCCGGACGAATATATGGCTTCAACATATGTGATTTCATTTGAAAAATTATTTGAAGAAGGATATCGAGGAGTGATTTTTGATATTGACAATACATTAGTCCCACATGGGGCACCGGCTGATGAAAGAGCAAAAAAATTATTTGCAAGGCTTGAGAAGATAGGCTTTCAGTCATGTCTGTTGTCAAACAATCAAGAACCGAGAGTGAAGATGTTTAATCAAGATATTCAGACAAATTATATTTATAACGCACATAAACCATCAACAAAAAATTATGTAAAAGCAATGGAGAAGATGGGAACAGACAAAGAAAATACGCTCTTTGTCGGAGATCAGCTTTTTACAGATGTATGGGGAGCGAAACGTGCCGGTATCCGTAATATTCTTGTAAAACCAATTCATCCAAAAGAGGAAATCCAGATTGTTTTGAAGCGATATTTAGAGAGAATTGTGTTGTTTTTTTACAAGAAAGAGCAAAAGAAGAGCTCTTAATATAAAAAAAGGTTGAAAAAACTGTAAAATTATTATAGAATTATACTTAGTTTAAAAGTTAGGCGTATTTGTGCGCAATTTTAAGGAGGATTACAAATGATTTCAGCAGGAGATTTTAAGAATGGTGTAACAGTCGAAATCGATGGAAATATTTATCAGATTTTGGAGTTCCAGCATGTAAAACCTGGAAAAGGTGCAGCATTTGTTAGAACAAAATTAAAAAATATCATCAGTGGTGGAGTAGTTGAAAAAACTTTCAGACCAACTGAAAAATTCCCAAAAGCTCATATCGACAGAAAAGATATGCAGTACTTATATCAGGATGGAGATCTTTACAACTTTATGGATGTTGAGACATACGATCAGATTGCATTGAACTCAGATGTTGTAGGGGATGCATTGAAGTTTGTAAAAGAGAACGAGACTGTAAAAGTATGTTCACATAATGGCGATGTATTCTCAGTAGAGCCACCATTGTTTGTAGAGCTTGCAATTACAGAGACAGAGCCAGGATTTAAGGGTGATACAGCACAGGGTGCTACAAAACCAGCAATCGTTGAAACAGGAGCTACTGTTATGGTTCCATTGTTCGTAGAACAGGGAGACGTTTTGAAGATTGATACACGTACAGGAGAATACTTGTCACGAGTATAATCGATACAAAGAATAAAGTAGGCAGACAGAGGGTATGCTTTTGTGGGAAGCGTTGTAGATAGAGATTCTACAGCGCTTCTTTTCTGATGTACGTACGGCAAAAAACTAAGGGATCTTTTGTGTTATATGAACAGCTTTGAAGTTTTTACGAAAATGATTGCAAGAAATTTGTGCCTTTTTGAAAAAAACAGTTGCTTTTTAGTGAGCGATTCGATATAATCTTCCTACATAATATATTTCAAATCAATTAGCAAATCGCTAATATTTCATGCACGAATCGTGCGGATTTCTCAGTTGAATTTAAAGATGAACCACCGAAAAAGAAAGGAGCATATATGGAATACAAAAAATTTGTATGTATGGTGGAAGAAAAACTGAATTTAAAATTGGAAGGAGGAATGAAGGCGTCGAAGTATTCTGTTGTAAAAAATAATGGAATGGAAAAAACAGGGATGATACTGGAAAGCGACGAATATAATATCGCACCGGCAATCTATTTGGAAGAATTTTTTGAACAATATCAAAAAGGAATGTCAATTGATAGAATTGTAAATGAGATTCTGGAATTTTATGAAAAAGTAAAAGTAGAAGAAGACTACGATGTATCACAATTATCGTTGTATGAGAATGTAAAGAAGAAAGTTGCATTTAAGCTGGTGAATACAGAAAAGAATCAGCAGATGTTAAAAGAGGTTCCACATATTCCATTGCTGGATCTTAGTATTGTTTTTTACATTTTAGTTGATGTAGATGAGAAGGGGAGTGCAACTATTCAGATTCGAAATGAACATATCGAAAACTGGAATGTAAATGTGGAACAATTATATAAGGATGCAAAGCTTAATGTAAAATGTTTGATCCCTGCAAGACTGATGTGTATGCAACATGTGATAGAAAAGCTTTGCGACATATCAAAGGGGGAAGAAAAAGATTTGTTGAAAGCAAAATTTCCACCTGAGAATAAAGAGTTTATGTATATTCTGACAAATTCAATTCACCAATTTGGAGCTGCAGTACTTGCTTATCCAAATATTCTGGAAATGGCATCGCGAATTATCGGTGAAGATTTCTATCTGCTACCAAGCAGTATCCATGAAGTGATTTTGATTCCAAAATCGAAAAGCCCTGATTTAAAAGATTTAAATGAAATGATTAATGAAGTCAATGAAACTCAGGTTCAAGAAGAGGAAGTTTTGAGTGATCATGCATACTATTATGAAAAGAACACACATACATTGATGATGGGAAAGTGTTTGAGTGAAATATAAATATTTTCATTAAAATTGTTTACAGAAAGTGAGTTAAATGGATTAAAGCCAAGGAGGATACTGCGTTACTGTTCACAGTACCTGTGAACAGCAACGATACTGCCTGTATTCCGGACAGGCAGTATCCAGGGCAAACGCATAAAAAATAATTACTATTATAATCATCACTTTTCAGTTATAA